>Ga0256827_10000127_pt1 | contig 40682 bp, 27 predicted proteins | sample CV84metaG_FD_185977 | JGI IMG/M metagenome (GOLD analysis project Ga0256827, IMG submission 185977) | Hydrothermal vent microbial communities from East Pacific Rise, Pacific Ocean - CV84 | ecosystem: Environmental > Aquatic > Marine > Hydrothermal vents | place: Pacific Ocean: East Pacific Rise... | reverse complement strand
GCTTGACGTTTTGCAGGATCTCCTACTTTACGCTCTCCATTTTCAACAAATCCAATTACTGAAGGTGTTGTTCTTTTACCTTCGCTATTAGGAATTACTACTGGCTCATTACCTTCCATTACGGCTACACATGAATTTGTAGTTCCTAAATCGATTCCAATTATTTTTCCCATTATTATATTCTTTTAAAGTTATTATTTCAATTTAACAATTTCGGATTAGTCAATCTCTGTGCCATCACTAAATAATAATATTCTTTGTCTTGTTTTATGACTTCTTTTCACAATTATGCATAATAATTATGACAGAAGCTATTTTTTTTCTGACAGATAGGCAGTAGTTATAAAAGAATTTTGAGAAATAAAATTGAATTATTTAATAATAGGACATAATTCTTGATAGATCTTATAGTTAACAACATCATAGCATACTAGTACTATATCCATATTGTTATCAACTTCATTTAAGAATTTAGAAACTGTTTCAAGAGCTATATGAGCTGCATCAATTTTTGGGAAACCATAAACACCTGTAGAAATATTAGGGAATGAAATAGATTTACATCCACTTTCTTTGGCAAGCATCAATGAATTCCAATAAGAGTTGGCTAATAACTCAGCTTCATTATTCTCGCCTCCTTTCCACACAGGGCCTGGAGTATGTATTATAAACTTAACATTAGAAATATCATAAGCTTTAGTAATAACTGCTTCGCCAGTTTCACAATACCCAATTTCTTTACAAGCTTCTAATAACTGAGGTCCTGCAGCTCTATGAATCATTCCGTCAACTCCACCACCACCTTGTAAGTTAACATTAGCAGCGTTAACCATTACATCTACATTTATATCAAGAATATTTCCTTTTACTGATTTCTTCATTCCAAAGCTGATTAATTATTATACCTATTACTCGTTATTCTACATTAATTATAGAAGCCCAAATTTATAAAAAATTATATGTAATATAATAATTGTTTCAAATAATTAACAAATCTTAAATATTAGAAATTTAAGCTGAAGAATTATATGCGAAGACCGGTAAAAGACTTTAATTCTTGAAGAAAAATATGTGCTTGCTAAAGTAAACTTGTATAATAGCAATTATAAACCCGCATCCCTTAAGTATAAAAGGCTGATAAACTCAATTATCAACCTTTTTATAGTTCTAAACTCTATTAATAGTATAAAAAAATTACATACTTTGCTCTTCCTTTATTAATAATTATTTAACTTCAATAATTCGCTTAGTAATAACAATATTGTTAAGAGTCATTCTTAAGTAATATACACCCTGCGAATACCCTAAATCTCTAGCACTGAATTTATAGTTATATGAACCTAATTTTTGTTTTTCATCTATAATTGTACTAACAAGCATACCTAAGCTATTAAATGCTTCAATTTTAACTTTAGTATTTTTATTCAATACATAAACAATATTTGTTTTTCCTTTATATGGATTTGGAAATACCTTAATATCAAAATCATTATTAACGTTAACTATACCATTTGGAAGAACATCAATGTAACTATCTTTGGTAATATACTCTGTACCATACTGATTTGTAACAGATAAAGCTACTTGATAAATACCTTCATCTAAATATTGGTGAATAGGATTTTTATCGGTACTTACATCTCCATCTCCAAAACTCCAGAAATACGAATCAACAGTTCCATTAATAGTTAAATCTGTAAAAGCAACTACCATAGGTGCATAACCTGAGGTTACATCTGCTGTAAAATCTGGTGCTAATGTCATATTTGGCATTATTCCATTATTTGCAGTATTAGACCTCGAAGTATTATAATTAGTATTTGCTTTTGTGGGACCACAACTACCATTTGGATTTACTATTTCTATTGCATAATATAAAGGACCAGATGGTGCCCCATAGTCTGTAAATAAATATGTATAAGACGAACTACCTGCTATAGAATCAATTTTAATAAAATTCAGAGTAGAATCTGCCCTAAATATCCTATAAGTTGCCGCTTGAAAACCTTCATACGCATTCCATATAAGATTCCAATCATTTGGATTTTGTCCCGCATTTACTGTAAGGTGCATTGTTCTATGTGCAATACTTCTTGCAGATTCGTTACCACAACTATCAACAATAGTTATTGCATATCGCTCTGGTTTAATATTAGGGGTTGAACTATAATCAATAAAAACACTTAAACTATCATAACTTATATTTCCAAGTAAATTCCAAACATTAGAAACGGCAGATTCTTTATACAGATTAAAATAACTAATTCCTTGTCCAGGAGTTTTCTCCCAAATTAGAATATTCTTATTTGTAGCAGAGTCCACTCCTACCATGCAAAGTTCTTGATATGCATAAGGGAGAATAACATCTACATTAATAGTGTCAGAAACACCACTACAACCATATTGGTCTGTTACATTTACAAAATATGAACCTGTACTAGTTACATTTATCTGATTATTATAAGAACCATTACTCCATTGACATTGATAACCATAACCCGCTGAAAGCGATACTCCTCCACCATCACAAAAAGAAGTATCATTTCCTAAATTAACTATTGGATTTGCATGTACACTTAGTTGATTATTACTACTACTAACAGAATTACACATATTTGATACATCAATATGGTATAATCCTGCATCTGACATATTTACATTACTAATAGAATATATTGCAGATTGTGCTCCTACTATAGTTGTACTTCCTTTATACCATTGATATTGCAGAGGCTCTTCTCCATTTACATTTACCTCAAAAGTCATAGACTCTCCCTCACAACGTGATGAATCACTAGACTGATAATCTATGGTAGCCAATTGATTTACATCAAGGCTGACTATTGAAGATTGAATATTACCACATTGGTTGGATGCTACAACATAATAATCCCCTATGTCATAAGTATTTGCAGATATTATAACTAAATTTGAATTAACACCTGATGGTATTGTTAAATTATCTTTATACCATTGGTAACTAATAGGATTAGTTCCACTTGCATTTACTTGAAATACTTTATTTACGCCTTCACAAATTGTATCATCTGTAGACAGTGATATAATTATTGGGGAAGTATTTACTGTAATAGTGTTTCCTAAAGACTGAACAGAATTACATGAATTAGATGCAACTACATAATAAGATCCTTCATCCGAAGTGTCTGCATTATTAATTAAATAAGTATCATTTGTTGCTCCTAAAACAGAATCTCCTTCATAGAACCATTGATATACAATTGGCATTGTTCCACTAGCAGTAATACTTATTGATGCTGAATTATTATTACATATTGTACTACTACTTGCTTGTGTCGTAATAGATACTTGATTTTTTACTGTTAGATCTGCATTATTTGTAGTTGCATTGCCACAAGTATTTGTTATTATAGCATAATAAGAGCCTGCATCACCAGTGTCTGCTTGACTAATTAAATATGTAGAACTAGTTGCTCCTAAAATTAATCCATTATCAGAATACCATTGATAAGTAAATGGTGATGTTCCTTCTGCTGAAGTGTAAAATTGAACGGAAGAACCAACGCATTCTGTTATACTTAGAGGTTGAGTGTTAATACTTGGAGATTGATTTACTGTTAAATTTATAATGTTTGACTGCACCGAATTGCAAGCATTGGAAGAAATAACATAATAATCACCTTCATTTGATGTATCAGAATTATTAATTGTATATGTAGCATTTGTTGCACTAGAAATAGTATCACCTCCTATAAACCATTGATATGTAATTGGAGTAGTTCCGTTAACAGTTATGCTAAATAAGGAAGAACTATGCTCACAAACAGTAGAATTATTTGTTTGTGCAGTTATAGAAACAGGTTCGTTAATGGTTAATGCTGCATTATTTGTAGTAACAGAATTACATGAATTTGTTATTACAGCATAGTATGTACCTGCATCACCACTATTTGATTGGCTAATTAAATATGTGGAATTATTGGCAGCTACTATTATTGCTCCACTTGAGTTATACCATTGATAAGTAAAAGGAGATGTACCTGAAACAGAAGTACTAAACTGAACTGAAGAACCACTACAAACTGTTGCATCTATAGGTTGTAAACTGATACTTGGTGCAGATTTTACAGTTAAAGGTATTGTATTTGAGCTCACATTTCCACATGTATTTGAAGCTATACAATAGTAATTTCCAGCATCAGAGGTACTAACACTGCTTATGGTATAAGCACTATTATTTGCTGATGATACTGAGTCTATCCCCACAAACCATTGATATGTCATAGGGGTTGTGCCAGAAAAAGTAGTACTAAAAGCAGCTGCATTATTCTCACAAACATCAATTGAAGCGGTTTGTGTTGTAATTGATGGTGCTGTATTAACTGTTAACACTATTGCGGTACTAGAAACTGGTACAGAAGTACATCCATTACTTACTTTACAATAATATGATTCTGCATCATTTATTGAAACAGAACTTATTGTGTATGTATTGTTTGTAGCTCCTGAAATTGCATTTGCTCCTTCATACCACTGATATGTTAATGGAGCAGTTCCATAAGCTGTGACATACATCGTTGTACTTTGATTTTCGCATACTGTTTGTGATGATGATTGAGCAGAAATTCTTGGTTTTTCATTTACAATCATTATTGATTGATTCGTAGAATCAGAACCACAAATATTTGTTGCCTTACAATAGTAAATTCCATCATTAGAAGTATCTGCAGTAGTAATATTATAAGAAAGAGATGTTGCAGTCATTACTGAATCACCATCTTTAAACCATTGATATGTCATTGGTGAAGTTCCTTGACTGATTGTGGTTGAGAAAGTATAGGAAGCATCTTCACAAATGTTATTTGATGCAGCTATTGGTGTCAATACTGGAGCATAGTTTATACCCAATATAGCACCATCTGATTGCTCACTTCCGCATGAATTTGTTGCTATTAAATAATAATTTGAAGCACTATTTGCTGATATCGAATTTATTGAATAAGAAGTTAATCCACCAGATATTGAAACGCCTGATAGTTTGATATTTGGACGTTTATAAAAATTCACCCCATCTTCTGTACTATTTACTATATTAGTTATATCATCAGCATAATAAAAATGTGATGAATAAAAACTAGTAGTTGAATAATTAACAGAAGCATTGCCATTACCTATCCAACTTGCATTATTAGAACTTACTTCAACTACAATATTAGAAGTACCATCCCAAGTATATACCGATGTAAATCCAAATGTATTCCAACCAGAGCTAATCTGATAAGATGCAACAGAATAAACAGTAGAAAGACCTGATATCCATGAAGTATTTAAAGCTGTATTATTTGTAGAACCTATTTTTAAAATAAAATTAGATAAAGTTGGGCAAGAATTAGTAGCAGCAACATAAAATGCCAATGAAGGTATATCTCCTGCTGATAAACCTTGAGCTGTAAGCTCTGAAGCAAGTATTAAGTACTGTTCTTTATTTCCCCAATAATAATTACCAAATGGCGTTGGATATGCACCTGCTGTGTTACTAATTGAATCTTCTCCAAACTGATAAAATGATTGACTAGATGCTCCTGAGCCAAGAGCTCCATTAGTATTATACCATTGATATGTTATTGGTCTACTACCTTCTATTTCTGCATCGAAAGTAACACTAGAGCCTAAACATTTACTAGTAGATTCTGGCGAAGTAACAATTTCTGGTGTTACTAATGCCTTTAGCTCTATGGTATCTGTCCCTATAGTTCCAAACTCATTAGTCATAATACAATTATAATAACCAGAATCAGCTAAAGACATAGAAGCTATATGTAAAATTCTATTTGTTTTTCCATTTATATCAACACCATTTTTTTGCCATTGGTAATCTACATTTGCATTAATATGAGTAACAATATTCACTTCATTACCCAAACAAATATTCATATCTTCTGGTTGAATATCAATAAACCTATCTGTTAATTGAATTTCAAAAGCGCCAATATCTATTGTATCTCCTATGATTCTGCTTTGCCCATCAATATCCAATACTATGCTTGAACTTCCATATTTTCCTTTATTCAGCAATGGAGATATTGATTTTAAAGACCAGTCAGCATTCATACCATCATATTTTACTCCTGCTCCTAATGTAGGGTTTTGAAATTGTGGATCAATATCCAAAGTAGCAGTAAAAGATAAATTTTCTCCATACTCTACACTACTTTCTCCATATTGAATATCATTATTTACAAATACACTATTTGAACTTGAGAACAAACTAATTTGCGAATAGCTAGTATATTCAGGATACGACCATTTGTAATTATTCCAAAAAATAGAGTTTTTAATATTAAGTTCACTACTCGATAAATATATTCCTCCATTATTCATAGCTTTATTATTAACTATTACATTATTCGTAAAATTAAGAATACAGTCCTCAAAATATATTGCTCCACCATAATATAGTGTTGTGTTATTACAAACAATATTATTTTCAAATTTAATATTAGAACTTTCTATATAAAGAGCACCACCATAAGAAGTAGAATAATTATTAGAGAAAATACAATTTTTAATAGAGATTTTAGATGAATTATAAATATTCATAGCAGCTCCAGAACTAGTAAAATAATTATTGGTAACCGCTTTAGCATAAGAGAAAGTACAATATTCAAATTTTGAAGAATCGTTAATAGCAACAATTACACTATTAAAATTTATTCCATCCCAACCCCCTGTTGCAACTGTAGTATCATAGAAATCAGTAGTATCATTAATCATAAAATTAATTCTTCTCTCAGCAGTTCCTATAGCAACAATACTACCCTCAACATTAATTTCATAATTACCCATAAATAATACATTTGTTCCTGGCATTATTGTAAGGGTAGCTAAGTCATCAATATTCACATTGCATGTTATCCTTATTGTATCTGCATCCCATTTTGTATCATTTGCTATTGTACAAGGAGAAACAACAGGATCTTGATTTTCCAAGGCTCCAATATCTATCCTTCCATTAAAGAATCTAGGGTTCCCATTAATATCTTTTTCAAGTAAATTCAATGAACTACTATTGAAGTAACCTACATTGATTAATGCTGAACCTTGCTGAATTGACCAATCTAACGAATCTGAATAATATGCTTTACCTGCACCAGATGATGCAGATACAAAAGAAGGAGATACATCAATATTGTCATTAAAAACACCAGAATAAAAAATACCAGATCCGTTACCAGTAAAACCTAATACTCCTCCTTCAATATCATTATTATAAAATTTAGGATCACAGTCATCATTAAACAAACTTACCTGATTTAATACATTTCCTAATATTTTATTGCCGTAAATTATATTATTCTTAAATTTTACATCTGAATTATCATTAAGAAATATACCTCCACCTCCTAGAGCAAAAGAGGAGTAATTATTCACTATTGTATTATTATTTATTAATGCTTTGTTTCTCTCAACATAAATACCTCCACTATAAAAGCAATCATTATTTGAAATAATATTGCCATTAATAGTTACAGGCCAATCGCTTGATGCTTGATATATACATATACTTCCATGGTAAGCATTATTATTTGACACTAAATTATTTAAAAGAGTACATCCTGATTGAAAAGAAGTGATAATACCATATTCCTCGGAATAATTTTCTTTAAAAATATTATTTCTCACTATAGTTTTAGAGTTAAACATATTCAGAATTGCTTTCTTACCATGATTTTTAATAAACGTATTATTATTAATAATAGGTTTGGCTTCTTCTCCAGGACTCTCTATACTAATAGCTGCTCCTGTTGAATAACTAGCAGTAGCAATATTATCGTTTCTATAAAACAAACTATTACTAACTCTTGTATTTGCATAATTATGAATTGTTAATGCACTTCCCGTTAAATCTGAATTTGCCAAACTGAGTTTCTTAGCATATTTAAAGCTACAATAATCTATAATAATAGAGTCCATATCATTATTCATATTGCTAGTTATTTCTATTCCTTTCCACCCAATTGTTGTATCGGCAGAAATGAATCTTATGGTATCTTCTTCACTACCTATTGCTTCAAAAACACCATTTTCTACAAAAATTTTGTTATGACCATTAAACAAAATCTTTGTACCAGGGGCAATACTTAATTTTACTCCTTGAGGCACTATAACATCACAATTTACATTAATTACACTCTCATTCCAAAATGTATTGTCTATAAGAGTCCCGCATACATTTACACTTGATAAACCTTCATAACATCCTAAGTCAATAGTTGTACTTTGTATTCTAGAATCTCCTTTTACATCTAGAACAGGAATATTCAAACCTATCAAATTACTTGTTCCTATATTAAGACAAGGAGAATTTTTGTGGAGTGAATAGTTTACATTTTTCATTTCTATTCCAATTCCGGTATATTCTGCTGAAAATTTAAATTTTGGATCTGTAGAAATATTATTCAAACCAGTATAACCTCCTTGAACACAACCATATGTAATATTCAATCCACTAGAAGGATAAATATTATCAACATCTAGTTGATTGCTTTGACTATCTTCATTAAAGTAAATAATATTATTTTTTAGAACTGAAGAATTTGAGCTTAGAGCATAAATTCCTCCACCTGTTTGTTCTGTTAGTGTTTTATTTTTCACTATTGTATTATTAATAATTGATGGAGCGCTATTGCTTAAATATATACCTCCACCAAATAATTCTGATTGATTATGTGCAATTAGATTACCTACAACTTTAGCATCTGAACTTATCAAAGTAATTCCAGCTCCTTTTTTTGAGTAATTATTAATAATGAGACTATTTCTGACTAATAGTTTTGAAGAATTATTGGCATATATTGCACCATAATAGTATTGACTATCTGTAATTTCTTTTTTATAACTTATCTTACAATACTCAAATTTTGAACTATCATTTGAACTTGATACATTATCAAGTCTAATGCCTTTCCATCCCTCAGATTTAAACCATGCTGTGATATTAATCAAACTATCATGCTTTCCCTGAGCTAATATTCTTCCTTGTATATTTAAACTATAACTTCCCAAAAATGTAACATTAGTATTTGGTTTTATGGTTAATGTTACTCCATTATTTACATTAATATCACAATATATCAAAACATTACCCGACCAAACAGTATCAGAAGTAATATTACCACATACATAATTTGATGTATTTTGTTCATAAGCTCCAATATCAACTCGCATATTATCGAATCGGAAATTTTCATTATAATCTTCATAATAACCAAGAGTATCAATTGCTAAATTATTTCCTTTGTCTATAAGACTTGATGTTGACATTAAAGAAAAATCAGATGATAAACCATCTACATAACAACCAGTTCCATTTGAAGGATTTACAAATTGAGGAATTTCATCAATACTATTATTAGCAAGATAATATCCATCTTCTATATCACAATTATAGATTATATCATTAGATTGTGGAAAAATTTCAAATTGATCGTTATAATACCCTGTTGTATTATTACCATAAATAATACAGTTAGCTATTTTTCCTCCAAGGTTTGAAGCATAAAAAGCAGAATTATTGGGAGCATCATTATTAGATATTGTATTATTAATAATCATTGCATCTGAAGAAAATAAATATATACCTCCCCCACTAGAAGTAGCTGTATTATTTACTATTACATTGTTTATTAATTTTATATTGACTGCAATCTCAGCATAAAATGCACCACCAAAAACAGCTTTATTATTACTTAAATAACAGTTAGAAACGGTTATATTATCTCTCATCATACTGCAAATAGCTCCTCCCATATTATGATTATAATAACCATCTGAAACATCTCCATAAGCAATAATACAATGATTCAAGACAGAAACTGTATCCCCATAATCGTAATCATCATAATCAAACCTTATTCCTTTCCATTTTGTATTTGTGTCTAAAACACTAAAAGTAATTTCATCATCAACAGTCCCAACGGCTTGAAGAAATCCTTTGACAAGAATTACATAGTTACCTTGTAATTGCACATAAGTTCCTGCTGAAATTGTTAATGTAGCACCTGTATCAACTAATAGATCTGCAGTTACTTTTACTGTATCTGCACTCCAAGTAGTATTTGAGGAAATTGTACCGCTAACATTCATATTAACAGCATCAACATTCTTCAAAGCAAAAGATAGGATAAATAATAAACAAAACTTTAGAAGATGAATTTTTCTCATGGTATTTAAATTTTAGTAATAATTATTTCTTTTTAGTTGAATAAAACAACTAATTATTCATTAATGATTAACAGTATTGACTTAAAAATAACATAGATTAAAGAATACAACTTCATTTTATTATTATAAACAAATAAGACAAAAAATATTAATCTGTGATTTTTATAACATTTGCTACAAATATATTAATAATTATGGTAATTTTTATAATTATTAATATACATATTTATTTTTTTTATAATATTAATATTTATTAGTGTCCGATTAAAATATAATAAAAGAGGCAAATCTCTTGTATTATAAAGGCTTTTGAATGTTAACAGTCATTAGTACCTTCTTATCGGATTAATTGTCAATAATTTATTTTGCCTCTAATCCTAAAGTCAATCTGTCGGCAGTCAGGGATGTAAATCATTGACAATCAATCCTTCCTTTAGGACTGAGGTAAAGATTGATGGGCAGTGATTTACATTTTGAAAGTTTATCGGACGATAATGATTAATATTTGAAATCCCAATAATATATAATACATATCATCTTATTTAAAATCATTATAAATAATACCTATCTTTGTAGCATTAATATTATGAATATATAAAACTAAAATATAATGGCAATAATAAGTGTAACAGTAGAAGATGGATGTATTTCGTGTGGAATATGCGAAGAAACGGCACCAAAAGTTTTTGAAGTTGATGATGTATCAACAGTAATTGAAGGTGTGAACTTTGCTGATTTTGAAGCAGGAATTAGAGAAGCAGCTGAAGAATGTCCAGTAGAAGTTATTAAGTTTGAAGAAGAGTAGTTATTATTCTTCTGATTTTAAAATAAATAAACTGTCTTGATTAAATTTCAAGGCAGTTTTTTTTTTAGTTTTGCGTTCACTTATTGAATTAAGAATTAAGAATTAAGAATTAAGAATTAAGAATTAACAATCTAACAATTCATATCATGTCTGAAGAAATCTTAAAATTAGAACCAGCAAAAATGTGGCGATACTTTCATGAGATTACGCAAGTACCTCGTCCATCAAAGAAAGAAGAAAAAATCCGTGAGTATCTAGTAAACTTTGGTAAGAAGTACAACTTAGAAACTATAGTAGACGAGATAGGCAATGTACTTATCAGAAAGGAAGCTACTCCTGCAATGCAAGGTCATAAGACTGTTGTGCTACAAAGTCATATGGATATGGTTTGTGAAAAGAATAGTGATATTGAGTTTGATTTTAATACTGATGCTATTCAGACATATATAGAAGATGGTTGGGTAAAGGCTAAAGGGACAACTCTTGGTGCAGATGATGGTATTGGAATAGCAGCTTCACTTGCAATTCTTGATTCTGATGATATTGAACACCCTCCTATTGAAGCATTATTCACTATGGATGAAGAAACTGGTTTAACTGGTGCTTTCGGTTTGTCGACTGATTTATTGAAGGGAAATATTCTAATTAACCTTGATTCAGAAGATGAAGGAGAGATTTATATTGGTTGTGCAGGTGGACGTGATACAACTGCTGAATTAGAACTTAGTTATTCTAAATCTAAATATGACACTTCAATTAGAATTGATATTAAAGGTTTGAATGGTGGTCATAGTGGGGATGATATTCAAAAAGGATATGGAAATGCTAACAAATTATTGAACCGAGTATTATACGACTTTAATAAAAAGTATGAATTTGATTTAAATATCTTTCATGGTGGAAATTTAAGAAATGCTATTGCTAGAGAAGCGTATGCTATACTATTTATAAATAATGATGATTTTGATTCACTTGTACAATGCGTGAATGAATATGAAATAACACTTAAGCAAGAATATCATAAAACTGAGCCAAATCTTCAATTATCAATAGAAAAAGTTGAAGCAGAGAATAAAGTTATTTCAAAAGACAACTTCAAAAAAATAACGGAATCTATTTATGCATGTCCTCATGGTGTATTAGCTTGGTCGCAGGATATTGATGATTTTGTAGAAACCTCTACAAACTTAGCTTCTGTTAAGCTCAAAAATAATAGAGTAATCTTTACAACTAGTCAAAGAAGTTCTGTAGGTACAGCACTAGATGATGCATGTAATATGGTGGCTGCAAATTTCAGTATGATTGGAGCAAAAGTTACACATACTGATGGTTACCCTGGCTGGTCTCCAAATCCAAACAGCGAAATATTAGAGATTTCAAAAGCATCATACACTAGTGTGTTTAATATTGAACCAAAAGTATTAGCTATTCATGCTGGTTTAGAATGCGGTCTTATTGGGGATAAATACCCAAATATGGATATGATTTCCATTGGACCAACTGTAAGAGGAGCACATTCTCCTGATGAAAGAATTGACATAAAAACAGCTGAAATGTTTTGGGACTATTTAATCGATATTTTAAATAAGATTCCTAAAGCATAATACTCAATTTATTAGCCTTAACTTAAAAGTTAAGGCTAATAAATTATTTTTTCATTTTGAGCATTCTCTTAAATTTTTTATATGCAGTAGGCGTTGTGATATAATAGTTAAATTTAGATTGCTTTCCTTTAATCTTATATTTTCTATCATCAGCTTTGGTCTCCTTAATAATGGTATTAAACTCATTATTTGAAGAATAAGCTAGAACTTGTCCTGCTTTCTGATTGCCTTTAAATTGGAAATAATAATAACCACTACCTACCTCTAAAGCCATTGTAATTTTAAATACTGAACCTTTATTTTGAATCTCAATAGTACCTTCTACATATTTTAAAACCTGTTCTTTACCAATACTAGCTATACCTATAGGACCCGTTGAAACAAGAGATCTAGAACGTTTATTATATTTAAACCTAACATCTGAAATGAAGATTGTTTTTATAAGTTCTTTAGGAATTTTTCTATATTCTCCACCATTGGTAATTATTTTACTAATAAGTTCATCAGCTTTCTTGGCGCCAAGTTTATTGCCAAGCATGGTTACATAAGTGTTATTTTCAAGGTCAACTGCATTCATGTCTGACCTACTATTAATATCACTAGCCATAAGCTCAATAGCTTTATCGTTGAAATAGAAATTAAGAGGTATTGAAACATTAAAAACCGATGAATCTTTACGTTTAAAATAGGTTGCAGTACCAAAAGTTTCAGCTTCAACATGACCTGAATTATACACTAAGTCTAGTTTACCTTCAGCAACCACAGTACACGATCTTTTACTAAGGCTTAAATAATTTCCAGGCAATTCATGCTGATCGAGTTTATCTTCAGAAGCAATTCTGTATTCTTGAGAAATATTATCGAACATAAGGTATCCCATACTTTGAAGTACAATATGGTCGGAACGTGAGCCAACACTACTTAAAAAGGATGAATATACATATCCGTTACTTCCTTTTGCTTTCATACCACTAAAGAGTCTGTAACCACGATAATTTTTAACTTCCTCACCAATGGGAATTCTAATTTTCTTAGGGTCAATTTCTGCAATAAATCGTACTTGCTCACGCTCTAAAGTATCACATTCGTAATTAAGCCTGGTGCCACCATTAAATTTTAAGAATTTAATACCACCTACTAAAGTAACACCTCCCTCAAAATCAAAATTCTTACTAAGACTAAAGTTTGCCGATTTATCAATTTTAGCCTTTCCTATAGTAAAACCAGCAGTATCAACAGATATTTTATCAAAGAATATATTTTGAATATTTTCATCTTCATCTTTATAGTCATATAAAGCTCTACCATGGTAATTATGTCGCCCATCAATCTTGAAAGTTCCATTATAAAGTGTATGGTATTTTGTTACCCTATTGACAGATAATTCGCAATCAGTAAGTTCATCCATTTTCGCTTTAGCATGTATTATTACTTCATGGGAAGATGGTGTTATTAACGCATCTGCAACTTCTAGGACGGGAACTTCAAAAGCATGAATAAGCTTATCTCTTTGCATATATAAAGCTCTAGCAGCAAAAAAGTTTAACGAATCTTGTCTCGGATGAATAGAAATAAATTGAGTACCACTCATACCCACATCTGAGGTTGTTTCATCAAATTCTGCAAATTCATCATCATCATTTTCAGTCGAAGAACTGCCCCCAAATTCAGATATATCTTCATCCATATACCATGTAAATTTATCCATAAAACAGATATACTGATTCTCACTAAAGGTTACTTTATGAGAACCTGTTGTTGATTCAAACACACCTTTACGTTGGTCGAAGTTCACATTGGCTTTAAATTTACCATCAGTTTTGTATGCATATTTATCATTAGCTTCTAACTCTGCAGCCTCGTCAACCGAAACATCTATAAAAGAACGTAAACCAAACTCACATGAATCTGCAGAATATGAACGATTTAAGTAAACGAAATTATCAGCTCTCATCTCAGCATTCTTGATATTTATTAAACCATCTCCTTTCATATCTTTTGAAGATAAAGCTATTAACCCATTCATTTTAGCCTCTGTTCCATACATTTTCATTGGCTCATCCATGGATGTGGTTGAAATATTCATTAAATCATTGTATGGTTCCCAATGTTCATTTAAGCTACTGCCAATAACTGGAGGATATTCTACCCCTGCAATTTGCTCTTTAATCTCAAAGTCATTAATAAATCCATTTGTAGAATCGGGAAAGAACATAAATCTATCGGAATAACTAACTGATGTAAGGAACTCTAATTTACCATTACCTGTAAGACCACTATTTGTCAAACTTAAGCTATCATTATACACTCCAGCTCCTCCATACATCTCCATACCTTCCTCACCAGTGGTAGTATTAAAACCTAAAGAGTAATCGTGCTGAACCATAAGAGGTTCTTCTATATCTGGAAAAATACCTGCAGATGATAAATAACCTGCAAACTGCAAACCATCTGTTTTAAAGTCATCAAGACTGTCAATTGTAAAAGAATTTAGACGATAGAAGAAATGTTCTCTATCATAAACTTTATTATATAAACTAGATTTATCATAATAAACATAGGATTTTGTCTTACTATTAAGAATTGGGTATTCAGGGAAACTCTCTCTTCCTGATTTATTATTTGGGTGGTCAATTAAAATATTTCCTTTCAAATCCTCAATTACTGCTTTTACTCTTACCAGTGGATTCTCACCATAGTCATTCTCTTCAAATGATTCAACTTTAAAACTTAATGAGTCAATTGCAGGAAGGTTTATTTCAAATTTATCATAACTAAAATAGCAATTATGAGCATATAAGTCGAATCTACCTGCCATAATTTTACCAGTAAAAGTAAAGTCTCTATTCTCTTTAAGGACAACCCTACCATATTTAGGAATAATCTTAACATCCTGTGAATCGGAAAGATAAACAGTACTTACCCCTTGCATAATGATTTCATTATTCAATAGATTTAAACTTGCATTTGGAATATTTCCATCAGTTTTTGAGTTAAAAGCAATTACATCAAAATCAATCTCACCTTTCTGAGCTAGAACATATGTTCTAACATTTTGTTTTACAATAACATAATTGGACTCCATATCATAAATAAGAAATCCCTTTGAAGCCAGATTTAATAAAAATGCAATAGTAGATTCTTTGCCTAAGTGCATATAGGAAGCAAACTCATCAGCGTAAAATTCATCAAATCCAATTTTCTCAGTATAATCAAACACGGCTCTTACAGGGTTAATTCTATCAAGCCCTTGCAGCCTATCGTATCTATTCCTTGAAAATAAATTTACTGATTCAAAATATGCTTTACTCTCAATTCCTTGCTGCTGAATTGATTTCATGTCAATATAATCCTCCCCTAACTTCCAGTTAAGCTCTTCAACATACATATCAACATTATGGTAACTATCGAGAAAAGGAGTACGAGAAATACCTTCATCCTTACGATAAATAGACAGTTTTCTTTTAGTGTTAGAATAATACAAACTTAAACCTGGATGATAAATAGAATCTAATTCTAATTCCCCCGTAACACTATCAATACTAGCAAGATAAATTGTTGTACTAACCTTATCAGAGATGATTTTATCTTTATCAATAACAAAGGTTTTTGACCCAGCCCAAACAAATTTTGTTCCATTATGTTTGAAAATAAAATATGCATTAGCATCACCTTCACCCCTTCCGATAAGTTTTAATCCCTGCAAGTTGTAACCACCAAAGAAATCAATATCAGGATATATTTCACTAATAATATAATCATGTCTATAAGAATCGAAAGAAGGATAAAGAACACTTTTATTTGGAGTAGTGTAGCCAAATTTATCTCTGATTTTACCTTCTAACACATAATCGAAAGTTCGTCTATCATAAAAATCTACAGAGTCTGCTCGCCAAATACTAGTTTTAAGGTCAATCTTATACTTCTTTAGGTTAGCATAAACAGTTGCTGTATCTAGACCAACCCTAGTCCAAAATATTTTTCCACCATAACCTATCCATCTTTGTTTTAAAGGATAGTATTTACCTGAAGTTCTGACAATATATGAAGAGTCTTTCCCTGTGGTTCCAATTAGATCTACATTATTAAAAACAAATACAGGATTATGATTATCTTCTTCAATGAACATCCTTCCATTACTTAATTTCCAATGTTTTTTAGCTTTAACGTAAATATTATGAGTTTTAAAAAACTGAATAGAATACTTAAAGTAATTATGTAGATAACCAGTTCTTTTCCTTTTAACATAGTACTTTATAGAATTTAACCAAACATCAAAATTAGCTGTATTATCAGAATCTCTTTTAATGGAAAAGATATTATCAATGAATAATAAAAATGTTGGTGAAGCCTGAAATCTCTTCTTAACCATCATGTTTGACATGTCAATAATTGACTTCTTATTCGCAGCAGTAAGAGTGTCACTATTCCAAAAATTATCAAAAGTTAAGATTAGAGATTCTATATTCTTTTTTTTTGTTTTTGAGGCTTTAAAGGAAAGAAACTCATTTAATTCATAGGTATATTTATCTACTCTACCAGAGAATTCATAATTATTCTGTGCAAAAGAATAACTTGAACCAAAAATAAATAGTATGAATAATAATCTCTTCATTAAGCTTTATTGAATACTCTTTAATTCATTTTCCAAATACCAGCTATCCATTCCCTATCAACAGTATGACTTTGGTATATTAATCCATATTTCTCAGCTTCTTCAGAAAGCAATTTAATATCTGCTTCGTAAAATCCACTCAATAGCAGTAAGTTACCACTAGAAAGGCATTTAGCATAGGCATTAATATCATTAAGCAATATATTTCTATTAATATTAGCAATAACTAAGTCATACTTTCTATCTTTGAGCAATGTAGCATCACCAAGTTCTACTTTAATATTAGTAATATTATTTTTAGCAACATTTTCTACAGCGTTATTATAAGCCCACTCATCATTATCAATAGCATCAATAGATTTAGCACCACGCATTGATGCTAATATTGCGAGAACTGCTGTTCCACTCCCCATATCAAGTATTTCCAAATTCTTCACATCCATTTCTACGATATATCTAATCATTTGGGCTGTTGTGGCATGGTGAGCTGTACCAAACGACATTTTAGGCTCAATAATAATATCATATTCCACATCATCGAACTTATCATGGAACGGTGCTCTAATGGCAACCTTATTGTCAAATACAACGGGAGGATAGTTTTCTTCCCATTTGGCATTCCAATTCTGATCTTCAATAATCTTAAAACTATATTCTAATGAAAAGCCATCAAGTTGAGAAAAATATAGATTTCTTAATTGATCTTCAACGAATAAAGAAGCCTGAATATATGCTTTTAAGCCATTTTCAGTCTCTTTAAAGCTCTCATAATCATATTCTGCCAATTCTGCCATTAGAATCTCATTTCCTGGCTCAAGTGGACTTATAATGCAGTTTAATTCAATATATTCCATATACCAAAAATAGTAAATTATTCTGTAAATTATAATCTGTAGAACCAATCTTATGAATTGATATTAACAGTAATATATATATTCAAATGTTGTACTTTTGATTCAAATTATATTCTCAATAGAAAATCAAACTTATATGAAGGCTGCTTCTTTAAAAGAACTTAAAACTGAGCTGAATAGACAATCGAGTAACGACTTACAAGCTTTAATGTTGAGGCTTATTAAATATAAGAAAGAAAATAAAGAGTTACTTACATATTTATTGTTTGAATCTGATAATGAAGACTCCTACATATTAGAAGTAAAAAAACAGATAGATAATGAGTTTAGTAATATTAATACAAATAGTCTATACTTGGCAAAGAAAACTATACGTAAAGTATTAAGAACTACTAATAAACACATTAAATATTCTGGAATAAAACAAACTGAAGTAGAGCTTTTAATATATTTTTGCAGAAAAATTAAAGACTCAAATATTCCTCTACAATCAAGTAAAGCTCTTTATAATATTTACCATCGACAATTAGATAAAGTGAAAACATCAATAAGTAAGTTACATGAGGACTTGCAGTATGACTATAATTATGAGATAGAGGAGCTATAAACTATAGCACCGATACAACTTACTTAGTATGATTCTTGTTTTCCTTTTCTAAAGGAGTCCAAAGTGCTTTTTTAAAATCAATTACAGTGTCATTTTGTATTAGATGCCCCTCCTGCTCAAGTAATTCTTGCATTAAATTTAGATTTCCAAAAGCTTTTTTTCCACTTAACATTCCATTCCTATTTAACACCCTATGTGCTGGAACAGGATTTTCTAATGATGACGTTTTATTAAGTGCCCAACCTACCATACGAGCAGATTGTGGAGAGCCAATTGCTTTGGCTATTGTACCATAAGTGGTAATTTTACCGTAAGGAACTTGCCTGCAATATTCATATACTCTTAGAAAAAAATCTTGTTCTGCCAATTATTTTTCCTCCTTCTTAAATGCCTCCGAATTTAGTTGAAATTTCATATAATTAATGGCAAAACCTTTCTCTGAAAACATTTTCTCGTAAAATGTTCTAATCGATTTTACTTCATCATAACCATCATAATTATATAAATCCTTAACAGAATCAATAAGTTTGTGATTGTATTCCTTTATTATTTCTAAAGTAAAATCAAATAATGGTTCATTATCAGTTTTAAAATTAATAATACCATCGGGCTTAAGTATTTTAAAATATCGCTCTAAGAATTGATGAGCAGTTAATCTTTTAAATCTTTTCACATTCCTTGGTTGGGGATCAGGAAAAGTAATCCAAATTTCATCAATTTCTCCTTCCGCAAATATTTGAGGAACCATTTGCACGTGCCAACGTAAGAAAGCTACATTTTTCAAATTATTTACATTTGAGTACTTACAACCTTTCCACATTCTAGCCCCTTTAATATCTAGTCCAATGAAGTTTCTATCAGGATATCTTTCTGCCAAACCAACAGTATATTCACCTTTACCACAACCTAATTCCACTGTTATTGGATTGTCATTCTTAAAGAAGTCAGTATTCCATTTCCCCCTCATATAATATCCATCCTTCAAATCTTCATAATTTGGTTGGAACATATTGGGAAAGGTTAAGTTCTCTGCAAAATGTTTTTGTTTTTTCTTTGAGCCCATATATTTTATTGAAATCTATTTCTTAATCTTTTGTATCCAAAGTTCCTTATTCTCTTTAGCAGAAACTTCATCCAAGTATTTATCGGCAGCAGAACGCGACCCAAATCCATCATAACAAACTCGTGTTAAGCCACCCTTGGTTTTTCCTTCAATACTTGCATTGGGATATCCATTATTCCTTAATTCATAAAGATAGTCACTAGCTTTAGTTTCAGAACGGAAACAACCTGCTATTACAAAATATTGTTTGTTAATATTTGTGTTCTGATCAATTAGCTCTACTGGTTTTTCTTCTATTTTAGGAGCAATGTCTGTTTCTTCTGGGTTTGATAAAACATCCTCTTCCACTGTTTCATTATCTACTGCTTCTGTAACTGTAGTATCCTGAATAATAGTTTCAGTATTATCAATGTTTGTTTCTTTATTTACTGGAGATAGTTCTTCACTTTTAACAACTTCCTTTTTATCAGATGAAACTAAAAAATAATCTGAGAAAATAATAAATGCAATTGTTACTACAGCTGCAGAACCTATTAACACTAACCATAACCACACTTTTGATTTAGAAGGTTGAGGTTGAGATTTAGGTTGAGGTTGAGGTTGAGGTTGAGGTTTAGGTTGAGGTTGAGGTTTAGGTTGAGGTTGAGGTTGAGATTGAGGTTGAGATTTAGGTTGAGATTGAGGTTGAGGTTGAGATTGAGGTTGAGATTGAGGTTTTATTTCTACAGGTGGCATTTTAAAAGATTCCATACCAAAATACGATTTCTCATAATTAAAATCTTTATCTTGCTCAAAGATTACTGCGCCTGATGACAATTGTTTTAGCCAACCAATATTCTCTAGTTTATATTCCTTAGTTTTAGTTAGTTCGAATATTAAACTCTCTGTAAACTCTTTAATTAGCTCATTGGCATTGGATATGCCTAAAGAATCTGCCAATAAAGCATCCTGTATTGTAGTATCTCTAGTAAAAATTATCTTTTTGAATTTAGGTGCAAATTCATGACTTACAGGATGATGATATGTTTTTTGAGGCAGTGCTTCAAAAATACCAAGTCCTGGAATAATAACTTTATCGTTATCAAAAAGTAATTTGCTAATATGTATACTTAAATCTATCATAATCGTTCAATTGCTTTTACTAGATCTTCTGGTGTGTCAATTCCGTAGCTATCGTAATTAGTAATTCCCATTTCTATGGAATATCCTGATTCAAGCCATCGTAATTGCTCAAGTGACTCGGCTGTTTCTAAACTAGACTCAGAAAGTCTAATCAAATCGTTCAAAATAGAATACTTAAATGCATACATTCCAATATGCTTATATCGAATAATATCTGCACCTAAATTTCTTTGATAAGGTATAGCAAACCGTGAAAAATACAAAGCTTTACTATGTTTACTCATTACTACTTTAACAGTATTTGGAGACTTTAGCTCACTTTCTTCCTCTATTTTCTTAGCAAGAGAAGCAATATCATTATCTTTCTTGCTTATGATACTACACAATAAATCAATTTGTTCAATTTTAACAAAAGGCTCATCACCTTGAATATTTAATACTGCATCAAATTTCTCATCAATTGCCTGAACTACCTCTGCAATTCTTTCAGTTCCATTTCTATGTTTCTCAGAAGTCATCATAACCTCTGCACCAAATTCCTTTGAATGCTCAAAAATACGACTATCATCAGTTGCAATAATAACTCTATCTATTCCACCAGCGAGTTTTGCTTGCTCATAAACTCTCTGAATCATAGATTTACCTTTGATATCAGCAAGAGGTTTGCCTGGAAATCTAGATGAATTGTATCTAGCTGGAATTACTGCAAGAATTGACATAAGCTTAATTTAAAACAAACCGTTTATCTCAGCATTAATCTTATCAATAATACTTCCAAGATCTTCTGGATTATTAAGAAAATCTAGATAATCGACATCAATTACCAATAATTTCCCCTTCTTGTATGAACCTATCCATTCTTCGTATCGGTCATTCAAACTTTTTAGATAGTCTATTCTAATTGAATTTTCGTAATCTCTTCCGCGCATCTGAATCTGTTTTACAAGATTTGGAACAGTAGAACGAAGATATATTAATAAATCTGGAGCTTCAATAAAAGAACTCATAAGTTCAAATAATGACTTATAGTTATCAAAATCGCGACTAGGCATTAAGCCCATTTCATGCAGATTGGGAGCAAAAATATATGCATCTTCGTAGATTGTACGGTCCTGAATAACAGTTTTACCACTATTTCTAATTTCCACAACTTGTCGAAGGCGACTATTTAAAAAATAAATTTGAAGATTGAATGACCATCTTTGCATATCCTCATAAAAACTATTAAGGTATGGATTAGTGTCAACATCTTCATAATGAGCTTCCCATTTAAAATGTTTTGATAATAATTTTGTGAGAGTTGTTTTACCCGCGCCAATATTTCCTGCTATTGCAATGTGCATGCTTATATGTTTTATTAAATTAGATTATTTAATTTGTGAACTACAAAAATATAATAAATCGTGCTTAACTCAATGAGTTTTTTCTGCTATTTTAATATTGATTTATAAACGAAAGTCTTATCCTTCAATTTAAAATATGCAGTCTTACTATTTACTCGCATTTCATCAATATTCTTTAGTGGTGTTAATACTGTATCTGTGAATAAAGTCATTGGATTAAAAGAATAATTAGTATCGTTTTTCAACATTTGCCATGTGTTACTACGAATATAGAAGTCGTCTAAATCATAAAATGGAATTCTTCGCAAATAACCACCATAACGATCAAATACAAATATGCCATTTATCTCATCTCTTAGTATCAATTGATTATCACGCTCAATAATCTGCACAGGATTTAAATTATAGCCTGTAATTGATTTAAGATCACCACTTCTATCAGTATTCTCAAGTAAGAGATTAAATCTTAATAGCTCATGCCCTATTGCATCATATATCCAAAATGCATTATTGTATGACAAACATGCTACAGTTGTTTCACTATAACCCAAATCTGATAAATCAATTGGACTATTTTTAATACTTAATGTATTATCAAGCATTAGTATTTTATTACTGTTTTGGTAATAAACAAGAATATTCATTGCGTCTCTTACATCAATGTACTCAATATCACCAAACATAAGATTGCTGTATGTATTTAATTCTGTAGCTGAAGAATTGAATTTTCTTAATTCTGTGTTATTTACAAAATACAGATTACCAATTACATCTAGCTCAAAATAATCAACTTTAGCAGGAAATTCATTATTTTGAGCCTTCACTTCAATAGTATAGCTAAGGATAATAATCAGAATATATTTTATTATGAAATTCAAGTTTAAATATTTGAGTTTATTTTGGTTAGTTTGGAATATGTTTTAATAGTTTGATTTGTATCAATTATTAATTGTAATTCATCAACAAAGTTACGATTATTAGCCAATCTAGGGATTTTATTCTGACCTCCTAGTTTACCTTTAGATTGCAACCATTTCAAGAAAGTATCTTTGGGGACAGAATGTATAATTGGATACTCAAGCACCATATTTCTAAATCGTTTTGCTTCATAATCAGAATTAAGAGATTTAAGAGTATTGTCCAATACTTCTATAAAAAAACTTATATCATTAGGTTCAACTGTAAATTCAATTAACCATTCGTGAGCAATTGATTCACCATTACTTAAGAATAGAGGAGCAGCAGTATATTCTTCAATTATAGCATTTGTTTTTAGGCAAGCTTGGTAGATTGCTTTCTCAGCATTTTCAACAATTAGTTCCTCTCCAACAGCATTAATAAAGCTTTTTGTACGACCACTAATTTTAATTCGAAAAGGAGTTAATGATGTAAAAACAACTGTATCACCTATCATATATCGCCACAAACCAGCATTAGTAGAAATAAGGATAGCATAATTCTTAGCTAACTCCACATCCTTTAGACCAATTACTGTTGGATTATCCTTTCCAAACTCTGACATTGGAATAAACTCATAAAAAATACCATAATCGAGCATCAAAAGTAAATCATCATGAGCTGAAGAATCTTGAATGGCAAAGAAACCTTCGGAGGCATTATATACTTCTTGATAATTGGTGCTAGGATCAAGAATACTCTTAAATCTATTGACATAAGGAGCAAAATTAACACCACCATGAACAACTAGTTCAAAATTAGGCCATACTTCTTGAATGGTTGATTTACCAGTTCGCTCTATCACTTTATTAAGTATTACCAGCATCCAAGAAGGGACACCTGATATCGCTCTAATATCTTCTTCCAAAGTATTTTCCACTATTAAATCTACCTTTTTAGACCAATCATCCATTAGCGTAATGGAAAGATCTGGGGACTTGGTAAAATGAGCCCATAGAGGCAAATTACTCATAAGAATAGCCGACAAGTCACCAACAAACTCGCTACTATCGTTGGTAGCTGAAGTGCTTCCAGCAACAGCAATGGTTTTACCAGAAAGAAATTCAGATTCAGGATTCTTATTAAGATATAAAGCTAGCATATCTTTGCCCCCTTTATAATGGCAGTCGTTTAAACTATCGTCAGTAACTGGAATAAACTTACTTTTGGAGTTAGTAGTACCAGAGGATTTGGCAAACCAACGAGTTTCGGCAGGCCAAAGAACATTCTGCTCCCCGCCACGTATTCTAGTGATGTAAGGTGATAAATCTTCGTAAGTACTTATTGGCACTTGATTCTGAAAATCGCTATAAGTTTTAATTTTATTGTAGCCATATTTGCTACCCCATTGGGTATCTTTTGCCCTATAAACAAGTTCACTAAATACTTCATTCTGAACATTAAATGGATACTCTAAAAATAGCTCTATTTGATGATATCGCTTTTTCAGAAACCACGCTGCAATTGAACTTATTATTGCCATTACTATTTGTTAATTGATATTGATTTAGCTTTTGCTAAAATAGGAAAATATTGAAAGGAAATGTAATTATTGTTTTCTTGATTTTAAGATTTGATTATTTTTAAATTTAATCTTATCTAAAAAAAGCATTAAAATACTAGATACATAGCTAAGGTTTGAACAGCAATAAGTCCAATACCCATCATTATCGCTATAATAAATGATTTAACAATCTCCTTATTTGAAGGCAGAATCTTCAAAAATCGTTTAATAGTTTTATCATCGTCTTTTTTTGTTAGAAAAGTTACAGTTATCCAAGTGATAGTGGTTAATAAGGTCACAAAAATCAACCTCCATTCATAGGCAGTAAGAGAGTTAGAATCAAAGTATTTAGGATTGAAATATTCAAAAATATAAAATGCAATAGTATAAATACCCGAACTAATCATTGCTGATAATTGTGACCATGCATTCATTCTCATCCAAAACCAACGCAGAACAAAAACTGGTGCTACTCCAGCGGATATGGAGAAAGTTATTTTAGTAAGAACCATCAAGCTATCAGTATTTAATGCTATAAACATAGAAATAACACTTAAAAATAACATGCTAATGAATGAAATCTTAGTATAATGTTTTTCTTGTTTATTCTTAACTAAATAGCCTTTGTAAAAGTCTACAGTAAGGAATGACGCGCCCCAGTTTAGGGTAGATTCTGCAGAAGTAATAAACAGAGCAAAGAACCCTATTAATACTACCATTGAGAAAGATTCAGGTACTACTTGAAATATAGATTTCACAAACCCAATTTCTCCATCCGCAGCAAAACCTGAGAATACATAACTCATAAGAGCCATTATAATTACAAGTATTGTTATTGGCATAGATAGTAAATATGGACTCAATCCAGCCTTGATAGCTCCCCATTTAGTTCCTGTAGCAGTAAATCTAGACATTTGCGGCCCACCTCCATCATAAGTTGAGGAACTCCACCACTGAATTCCCAAATATACAAAAAGGGAATTCCATAGATTTTGGTTTCCTTCAGGAGGTAATACTGAAATTGTATCAGGAGAATGTTCAGTAATAGCATTAATAACAGACGTAAATCCACCAGTGCTCTTATCAAAGAAATAATAAAGTATTACAATTGTTCCCAAATAAAGAATAGCATGAAATACATCGGTTTTGAATTTATTAGCAAAACTATTTTTAAGAGAAAACAAACTCAGCAAACCACCTGTAATCAATATTGAATCTTGCGCAGAAATATCGTAATAAACTTGAATAATTCTACTGAAAGCTATTGTTTGAAAGCTTAAAGAAAAGGCTACAACAACTCCCCCAACGTATACAGCACGAAATTGGTGAAGAATTTTAGCTCCTATACCTGAGAACCGATAAAGTGTAAATTGGTTGTCAGTGTCCAAATTCAGTTTTACCCAAAGCGGAGCAAATACTAATGGTACAATGGCTGCTGATATCATTCCTACCCATAACAACCAAAGTCCCCAAATTCCTTGGTCTGATATTATTCCACTATAAAGCTGAGCTGTATCTACGGAGGCATAGAGCATAAATAATGATATACTAGCAACCATCCAATTAGTTTTCTTTGTACTTCTAAATACAGAGACAAATCCATCATTACGGTTCAGTAACCATATTGAAACTAAGATAATAAAATATGCTATAATGTATATCATTGCGGCAAATGTAGTTAAATCAGCTTTTAATTTTTAATAAATAATTTGATAATTGCCCCCACTTTGTTACATGAATATTGAAAAATTGCCCCTATTTTATTACAAAGAATTCGGAATATTGCCCCTACTTTGTGATTTGTCTGGTTGAATCTTAATTCTCTAATTTAAAAATATATTAGGCAATAACTTCTTAATCCCTCTTAAATCCTTTAATCTACTTAGTAATTCTTCTTTAGCTATATTGTCTCTTTTAAATACATTAGCAAGCATTTTGTCAACTTCTGATAAAGTTTGTTTCTCATTTCCTCTTCTTAAAAGTCTTATATAATCAATCACAGTATTGAAATTATGATGTTTAAGTGCCATTTCAAAAAGCATAAGTCCCATATTATCAGTTACTACTTTTTCATTTTTCTTTAAAGAGTTTACTTCTTCATCTGTACAAAATGAATTCCAATTTTCATAACCTAAAAATCTACATATTGTATCTAAACTTCTATCTGAAATCTGAGATCTATTACTTACTAATCCAAAAAAACGCTGCAAAGTTGAAGAAGAAATACTCTCGTGAATACTTCCAAATATTACTCCAGATAAAAATTCAGAAGAACGTATTGATATTTTCTGAGGAGCAATAGATTGTTCTAATTTTTGTTTTAGGGTTTCTATATAGTATGTTGTTTCCATTTTGAGGTTATATTTTATCTGATAAAAATACTAAACAATTTACCTTAATTCAACTTCAATTTACTTTAAGTTTTATTTATTGAATATCAACTTGATACGCATAGTGTTACATATACTCACACTAGTTAACAATTAACTTTGTGCTTCATTACTAATAATAAAATTTTCTAAAAAGAAACCCTCACAATATTGTAAAGGTTTCTTAAATCCCAATTTCCCTTAATAATAGTACAAATCACCTTCTACTCTTAGGTAGATAAATTCTCCCAAATTCTATTGTACTTTTAGAAGCTATGCTCCTACTCTTTTTACCTATCTTTTATTGTATTTTTTTTGTAATGCAAAGGTGAAACTAAAAACAACACAAAATAACTTCATTTTACTTCAATCGCTATTCGTTGACATACAACTAATTACGGTACTTTTATATGGTAGTAAAAATCGTTAGAAGGGGGAGGAATTGGATATTTGGTTCTTTGTTGATTGAACAATGGTGATTTGTGTATTTGGTTATTTGGTGATTCGTGGAGTTGAATTTTTAATTCTTAATTACTAATTAACATTTAATTCCCAAGACCAAATAACTCCGTCTTAACATCTCCATTATAAGTTTATAGTAATTATCATCAACATTAATAATAACACTATGTCTCATATACTTATTATAAAGAAAAACAACATCTCTATACCTTTCACAAAATGCTAAAGCTCTAAACATTTCACTGACAGCAAATAACACTAAATCATCCTGATTATCTGGGTTAAAAATTATTACTTCCATTTTCTCAATAATCTTAATTACATCTTTATCTGTTATTTTTTTTGATAACTGCAAATACATCAAATATGTGGCATGATATCTTACTAATGGAAACATATAATAGAAATTATCTGCATAAGCCTCTTGTGGAATTACCTTACTAATTAACTCATAAGCATACTTTATACTATTTCTTTTGCTATTATGATTTATTGAATGAAGAAAAAGAATTGAATTATAAAAAGATAAATCACTATTATACAATGTCTTATCTGAAATATCAATATGTTTCTTACTTTCTATTATTGCATCATAATAATATGAATCCAAATATTTAAAGTCAATATTACGTTCAATGGTTAAAATTCGTCTATTTCTCGACTTTGTAAGTTCTTGGACTAATACTTTTCTAGCATTATTGTCTGTACGAAGAGCATTTCTAAATACTGGTGCTATTACTGATTTATTATGTTCATTATATGGTGATACCATATCTAAGTATTCGAGCGCAGTTTTAAAATCATGATTTTTGAGGCAAATCCCCAATAAAATAACTGCCATTTCATCAGGAATATACTTTTCCTTGATATTTTCATTTGGATCCTCGTTTTCTTTGCAAAACCTATCCCAATTGGGATACCCAACATATTCGGAAAGAATATTTAATGTGGTCTTAGTTGGATTTGTCTTTACTGAAACTAATTCGAAAAAGCGAAGAATTGTAGTAGATGAAATTATCTTACTAGTTTTCTCAAAAATCTGTGAACATAAAATCTCACTAGTAGCAAAGCTTAAGTTTTTAGGAGAAAAAACATGCTCTACCCTATCTTTTAGGAGCTCTATGTAATAAGTTTCTTTCAGTAGAAATTGCAGATAATAATTGTCAAATATAGTAAAATTATTTATTCTCAAAATATTTCTTGGAGGCAGGTATTTAATCCACTTTCAAAGGTTAATAAATCAGTGAAATAAATCTAAAAAAAAACAGTTTTGTTAGTATTCTTGATTTTACATTATCATATTAAACACACAATATAATAATGTTGATAAGACATTTATTCTATGAAGATTACACATATATTTTTATTTATTTATACTTTAATGCTATTATATAATTCTGAAGTTAAGGCTCAAGATATGATAGTATATGATGAGAATAAAAATTTAGAAATAGTTTTCAAATATAATCCTTACGAAAAGGCTAATAGCATTCCTAATATTTTTATTAGCAAAATGGCTAAAAGTCAATCTAAAATAAGAAGTTATTATAATTACAAAATTTCTACTAAAAGCCATTTTGTTTTAAAAAAGAAAAAGAATAATAAGTATCAGATTATCATCAATATAGATAGCAGTAAAATAGAAGGTGATTTCAATTATAAGAGTTTTAATTTTAAGAATATCATCATCCCTTCCAAAGTATTTCTAACATATAATTTAGTAGAGTTAAACTCAAAAGTAAAAACACTGAAGCAAATCAATATTCCAATTAAGAAACCTATTACTATCACATTTGATTCTGTTTTTACTGATAGCACAAAGCTTGGTGCATATGGTCTTGCAGATGAAAGATTGAACTATTCTTATTCTGATAAGCAAAAGAATAATTTTGAAATGGCAATTCAAAATATTAATAAATATTATGAAGAGGGTAAGAAACTAGATGAAATAAACAGTGAAATAAACAAGCTAGATATTAATAATATTGACAAAATACAACTACAAAGTATTGATATGAAGTATCTGGCAAAGCGATACAGAAAATTAAAGATGTCAGAATATGCATCTTCTCTTTCTCTGGCAAGTACAGATCCTGCTGGCATATATCTCTCTTTTATAAATACGGGGAAACTAGTTGATAGTCTTAACCAAAGATACCAAAAATTGGCTAAACAGCTAGATTCGTTGCTTTATATAAAAGCCATGAACCTAAGTGACAGCAATAATACTGAAGCCATAAAATACTTTAATAAATCGCTGCAAGTAAATCCTAATAACGTATCAAGTATTTATCAACTTGCTCTAATTGATTTCAAGAATGGAGAACTGCTAAAAGCCGAGAAAAAGCTTAACAAAGTATTGTCAATAACACAAGAGGAGATAAAAGTAAATGAACTTGCAAATAAGACCTACGTAAGTATGCTCGACAAGGCTATAAAGTGGAATAATAATGAGAATTATAATGAAAGTCTAATTCTATTAAAGGAGGCTAAGAACTTCTGCCAGCAGAATAGTAATGTAATTGTTTGCAATACAAAGCAAGAACAATCAATACAAGCTGCATATTATGGTATGTATATTTCGTATGTAAGTATTGCAGGAGCTTCTATTCAGAGTGGTAGACTTAAAATGACTGAAGACTATCTTAATACTGCTTACGAATACCAACAAAACAACCCTCAAGCCATAGAAAGCACTAAAGAAATTGATGCTTTATATACTTTATTGATAACAGAATATTTAAGTAATAGTCTTGTTGCCAAAAACAATTATGAGAAGTCAAAAGCTGAAAGATTATTCTCAAAAGCAGATAGTATAAGTAATAAACATAATTTGGTAGATGCAAGTTCTTTTATTTCAGAAGTTAGAAAGAAATTAAATGATGAAAGAGTAGAACGATTAATTGCGAAAGAAGAACCAGTGTTTAAGACTGCTATTGTAGCTAGTAAAAAGGCTAAGGTAAAACCAACACTCGAAAAGCTTGATCCAATTAATAATGCTGAAAAAAGTTATAAAAAGCATTTAGAAAACGGATTGAATTATTTAAGCTACAATAGATATAAGCTAGCTTATCCTGAGTTTATTGAAGCTTTATCAATATGTCAGCAATACTATATTAAAGCTGATGATTCTTTGGCTTCTTACATTAAACAAAGCTCCAAACCATTGATTTTGGAGAATATTAAAGAAGGTGAACTTGCTGCTTGGGGTGGAAAATTTAGGTCAGCAGAAACAATATTGAAATATGCACAGAAAGAAGCCAATAGAAATGGTCTTAAGAATGATAAAGATATAATACGAGCATTAAATAATCTTGAAAACAAAATCAAGAATCAAAATGATGCAAAGATGAGTGCTAGTTTTAATAAAAGCATGCAAAAAGCTCGAAATAGTGTAGAATTTAAGGATTTTGTTTCTGCTGAAAGATTCTGTAATGAAGCTATTAGAATTGCTGATGACAACCCTCAAATTAACTTGAATAAGGATTATCCTATTGGAATAATTAAAAAGTATAAAAAGGCAATAGAATTTCAATCTATATATGCTAATGCTAAGAATTATTGTATAAATAATAATGCTATTGAAGCTGTTAAATTATTTGACAAAACTGATAGTTTATACAAAGCAGAAAATCTATCTAAATTTGGACTTAAGGCAAATAGCTTTGTTGTATTTATTAGTAAATGCAATTCTCAGGCTATGACAGAATATGGTATTGAGTTTGCATTGAAACAAAACAATATTGAAGATGCTTATCGTATTTGGCTTAGAAGCAGCGAGAATGGAATAAAAATTAATAATGAGCTTGCAATAAGCTGTATTAGTTCCATTGCTAAAACGGATAAAAAGAATAATAAAAATGGCAATAAAAAGTTTCTTTTTAATCATAGGTTTGGTGATTCTGAATACTTTATTAGCTATAGAAAATACTATTACAAATCATTCAAAAATTAATATAAATGATTGATGTAAAACAAAAAACAGTGTCAAATATTGGATTTCTATTTATAGTTATTTCATTATTTGTATTTCATAATAATGCAGAAGCCCAACAAAAATATCCACAAGACTATTTCAGTTCACCCTTAAAAATACCATTGGTATTGGCGGGTAGTTTTGGAGAATTGCGAGGAAGCCATTTTCATAGTGGAATTGATATAAAAACTCAAGGATCTATTGGAAAGAAAGTATATGCTCCTGCTGATGGCTATGTTTCGAGAATAAAGGTTTCTCCTTGGGGTTATGGAAATGCACTCTACATAAAGCACCCAAATGGCTATACAACTGTTTATGCGCATTTGAATAGATATATGGATACCATTTCTCAAATGATAATAGCTAAACAATATCGAACAAAGTCTTATGCTGTGGAGATATTTCCAAAAGCAGGAAGTATAAAAATTAAAAAAGGACAAGTAATTGCACGTACAGGTAATAGCGGAAGTTCAGGAGGTCCGCATTTGCACTTTGAGATTCGTAATTCTGCCGAAGAACCTATTAACCCTCTCCTATTTGGTATTAAGATTGCGGACCATCAATATCCAAGTATTAGGAAGTTTAGAATATATAATTTGTTTGAGAATAGTAGCACAAAATTCAATGAATACCAGATTACACAGAAAGGTAAATCTGTAAAACTTAAAATTAATGATACTATATTAATTCATTCTGACAAATTCTATCCAGCAGTTGAGGGATTTGATCGTTGGGATGCTGCTGTTAATAAGAATGGTTATTATAAATTAGAATACTATTTTGATGATACATTATTTTTCCAGTTTATTGCTGATAAGTTGGTGTTTAATCAGAAAAGATATATTAATACCTATATAGATTATGCTGAATACAAAAAGGAAAAAGTGCGATTTCAAAGAAGCTTTATTGAGGAGAATACGAAACTTAGAAATACTAAAAACAATATTGACAATGGTGTTATTAGTTTAAATGATGATAAAGTTCACACTCTAAAAGTTATTGCTGAAGATTTTAATGGTCAGAAGTCTATTCTTAAAATTGCTTTAAAAAAAGGAAAAGCATACAGTGCAAAAGAGCTTTCAGGAGCATTTTTTGATTGGAAACATAATAATGCATACGAGAATAGTGAAATGAGAGTGGAAATACCTGCTGGGGCTTTTTATAGTAATCATTTGTTTTGGGTAAATAACAAAATAAATAAATACTCCAAGTACAGCAAGCTTATTGAAATTTACGATATTGGAGTTCCATTGCATAAGTATTATTCTTTGAAAATAAAATTGGATTCTAGCATTAAAGTTATTGATAAATCAAAGCTGTGCATCTTAAGTCTAAATACCAAGAACCAGCTGATTTACGAAGGGGGAAAATACAGTAATGGTTTTATGAGCACAAAAACTCGAAGTTTTGGTGAGTATTTCATTGGAATAGACACCATTGCTCCTATTATAAAGCAACAGAATGTATACAATAATAAGAATATCACCAAGCAAAGAAGTCTGGACTTTAAAGTAACAGATAACCTTTCGGGTATTGACAAGTACAAAGCTACGCTTGATGGTAAATGGATACTTCTAAAATATGATCCCAAGAAAAACAGAATGTATTATGAGATTGACAAGCATTTTACAGCAGGTAAACATAAGTTTGAAATTAAGATTTGGGATTCGAGAGGAAATGTAGCGAGTAAAAGTTATAATTTGATTAGAAGTTGATAGAGTGTTACTTTAGTGAATCTATGCCGGGAATACTCATTGCATTCGTTTTCTCTTGGGTTCTTAATTCCGAAAGGAAAAACATAAATATTAAAGCATTTATGTTTCACCTTTCTTAGTGACTCCGGCGGGAATCGAACCCACAGCCTCAGAACCGGAATCTGAGATTTTATCCATTAAACTACGGAGCCAACAATCTATATGGCAAAACTAAACAATTATTCTTTTGTGGGAGATTTAATTATTATTGGGTAATACTACTCGATTGGGCAATCGTTGTTCATTGTTCTATATCTATCATTATAGAAATATTCTCTTTAATTATTTCTGCAATATCATTAGGAATAGTTCCTAACCTTTTTACTAATCGTTTATTATCAATAGCTCTTATTTGGTCAATCATAATATCACAATCTTTGTGTAAATTAGCAATTCCTTTCTTTAAATGAACACGCAAAATTTCAGATTTATTTTGCACATTTGTTGTTATTGGACAAATAATCGTAGATGGGTGTTTTACTTTATTCAATAAATCAGTTTGGACAACAATAACAGGTCTTGTCTTTCCAGCTTCCGTTCCTACTTGTGGGTTTAAATCAGCAATCCATACTTCAAATTGTTTAAACTGCATAGTCAATATTTTCAAATTCGTTAAGCACTTTTACTGAGTTTTCTTTTACCACAAGCGATTCGTTTTTTAGTCTTTTTTCAAGTAGTTTCCTTTTTTGAACACGATTGTAAAAAGCTATCGCTTCATTAATATACCTATTTCTGGACTGTTGTATTTTTGACAAAATACTTTCTGTTTCTCCAAAAATCGAATCGTCTATTTTTAATGATAGTGTCTTCATAATTATTTATATTTTTCACAAAAGTATATCAATTTAGTATATTAATCAAGTATATACTTATTTTATTTTCAATTTTTTATTTCAGATATCATTTTTGTTTTGCTTATGATTATTTAGAAAGCATTAATCTCTCCTAATCATCCATTAATGGCAAAGTGCATTTTAAATCATTCAATAGATTTTTTATCATTACGTTGCGATAAAACTATGCTTATAATTATACTAATCATAGTAAATATCCCCAAAAAATTCCATGCAATATCTGAAAATTTCACGTTATTATAATCTTTGACTATTAATTGTATAACCAAGACAATAATTCCAAATATCATAATTCCAATACTTACTTTCTTCATATTTTATTATATTTTTATACTCTGTTATATGTTTACCTATTCATCCCATAACAAACCATAATACCTACAATTCAATACGAGATTTCAAAAAGTAAATTTACAAACAAAACCAATATCAAAAATACAAGTTAGTTGAAATAAGCTTATTTAGAAGTTATTTAGAAATGGATACATAACCTTCATAATGCCTTAATAAAGTAAAGCATTATTTTACAAACCTTAAATATACAAATAAAACTAATGTAAAGTTACAAGTTGTTTAAAATTAGTTTATTTGGTTGTTAATTTAAATAAAAACTAGAGTAACCTTAAAGGTTTGCCCTATATCCCCTCTGAAACAAATATTCAACATCTCTTTAAATATATTACATTTGCAAAAATTATCTTTAAACAGAATTTATGAATAATATAGTAGCAATAGTTGGACGTCCAAATGTAGGTAAATCAACACTTTTCAATCGTCTTGTAGAACAGAGATTAGCAATTGTAGAAGAAAGCAGTGGGGTAACAAGAGATCGACATTACGGTACATCATTTTGGAACGGAAAAGAATTCTCTGTAATTGATACAGGGGGCTATGTTGTTGGTTCTGACGATGTTTTTGAAGAGGAAATACGCAAGCAAGTTGATATTGCAATGGATGAGGCTGATGTAATTCTTTTTATTGTTGATGTAAGTGATGGCGTTCATCCCATTGATGATGATGTTGCAGACATTCTACGTAGACAAAAGAAACCAGTTTTTCTTGTTGCAAACAAAGTTGATAATGCTTTTAAGTCGTATGAGAAAAGTGAGTTTTATAGCTTGGGTCTTGGCGAAATATATGCTGTGTCTGCTATTAATGGCAGTGGTACTGGTGATTTGCTTGATGATGTTGTAAAAGGTTTTAATGATGAATTTGAAAGTATTTATCCTGAAGATATTCCAAAACTAGCCGTAGTAGGTCGTCCAAATGTTGGCAAATCATCTCTTATTAACTCCCTTATGGAGCAAGAGAGAAATATAGTTACCAATATTGCCGGTACAACTCGTGATACACTTTATACTCGATACAATTCTTTTGGATTCGACTTTCTATTAGTTGATACTGCAGGAATCAGAAAGAAAAGTAAGGTAAAAGAGAATGTTGAATTTTACTCTACAATTCGCTCTATTAGAGCAATTGAAAGTTCCGATGTAATTCTTCTTATGATTGATGCTGAGCTTGGTTTTGAGTCTCAAGATCTGGCAATATTTCAAATTGCACAAAGAAACCATAAAGGTATTGTAATAGTAGTTAATAAATGGGATCTAATAGAAAAAAACACTCATTCTACTAAGCTATATAAGAAGAAAATATATGAAAAAATATCTCCTTTCACAGATGTTCCAATTATTTTTACTTCAGTAACAAATAAACAACGCTTACTTAAAACTCTAGCTTTAGCAAATGAGGTGCAAAAGAGAAGAAATAATAAAATTTCCACGTCTAAGCTTAATGAGTTCTTATTAAATGAAATAGAGAAGTATCCTCCTCCTGCTCATAAGGGAAAATATATCAGAATAAAATACGTAATGCAATTACCAACTTTGGCTTATCCTGCATTCATACTATTCTGTAATCTCCCTCAATACATACGCCCTACTTACAAACGTTTTATAGAGAATAAATTAAGAGAAGAATTTGACTTCACTGGAATACCTATTGAAGTGTTCTTTAGACAGAAATAATGGGTGTTAGAATTGACAAATGGCTTTGGTCTATTAGACTTTACAAAACTCGCTCTATCTCTACTGATGCATGCAAAAGTGGTAGAGTTACCATTGGTGGAAAATCTGTAAAGGCATCGAAAGAAATTAATATTGGTGATATAATTGATATCAGAAAAGACAATATTCAATACAAAGTAAAAGTACTTCAGCTTAGCGAAAAGCGAATGGGTGCTGCATTGGTAGATGGCTTTAGAGAAGACTTAACACTACAAGAGGAATATGATAAAATGAAGGCAATTAAGTCTGGAACTTTTGAATATAGAAATAGAGGATTAGGAAGACCAAGCAAGAAAGACAGACGCAATTTGAATAGTTTTAAAAATATATAATAGAATGAATATAAAAATATTATTAATAATTATCGGAAGTATTTATTTAGGTATAAGTACAGGATGTACACAAGAAGTAAAATGCAAAAAAAACATTCTTATAGTACATTATAATGTGGAAAATTTATTTGATACAATAGACGATCCACATAAGAATGATAATGAATTTCTACCTCAAGGGAGAAAGCAATGGACAAGTAAAAGATATAATGATAAGCTTCAGAAAACCGCTAAGGTAATTAGTCATATTGATAAAAATAAATTGCCAGATTTTGTTTCTCTTGTGGAAATAGAAAATAGAACAGTATTGATTGATTTGGTAAAAGAGGATGAAATCGAAAAAGCTAATTATCAAATTATACACCATGAGAGTCCAGATGCTAGAGGTATTGATTGTGCCTTACTTTACAATCCAAAATCGTTTAAACTAATAAAATCAACTTTCTATAAAGTTAAAATGGAGGGTAATAATTACTTTAAAACTAGAGAAATACTCTATGCTTACGGTACTACAAAATCAAAAGACAATATTCATATTTTTGTGAATCATTGGCCTTCACGCAGAGGCGGACTTGAGAAATCTAGACCAAAAAGAGCATTGGCAGCTAATGTTCTTCGTCATGCAGTGGATTCAATAATATCCACAGATGCCAATGCGAAAATCATTATTGTTGGTGATTTTAATGATGAAACAGACAATGAGAGCATTACTAAAGTACTTGGCTTAAAAGACAGTAACTCTCCCCTATTCAATATGGCTCAAGCTGATGATAACAAAGGAATTGGCTCATATCATTATTGGAAAACCAATGAGTGGAATATGATTGATCAGATGATAATATCCAAGGCTTTATTAAACGCCGAAACTGGCTTAGTTACCAAAGAAAAGTCTATGCAGATATATAGAGCAGATTATTTGCTACATAAAAACAAAGACGGAACTAAAGTTCCTGCAAAAACTTATGGTAAGAATTATTATGGCGGATATAGCGATCATTTAGCTGTGTATCAGTATTTTTATTATAAGTGTAAGGGGGAAAGAATTAAGGATTAGGAATTAGGAATTAAGGATTAGGAATTAGGAATTAGGAATTAAGAATTAGGAATAAAAACGGTCGGACTGAGTGATTTTGAAAAAATCGTATTGAAGGCTGATATAACCAACAAAAGCAATATGAAGTTAATCATTATAGTACTATTATTAGCATCTAGTTTTATTTTGACTGCACAAGGAGAAAGAGCTACTTACAAAAAGTTAGAACGTTCGCTTAAACTTATTGAATCGCAATATGCAGATACTGTTGATGCCGAGAAAATTGCCACAGCGGCAGTTAAAGCTATGATTGCAGAGCTTGACCCACATTCAAAATACCTAAGTCCTGAAGACCTTAAAAAGAATAATGAGCAATTAAATGGTAGTTTTGCGGGTATTGGTATACATTACCAAATACTTAACGACACATTGCTTGTATTAAATACTGTAAAAGGAGGACCCGCTGAACAGGCTGGAGTTAAAGCTGGAGATAGATTACTTGAAATTGATGGAGAAGCTTCTGTTGGCGATATAGTTACTAATAGCTATTTATCGAAGAAATTACGAGGTAAAAGAGGCACGATTGTTAATCTTAAACTACTGACTCACAATAGTGAAGTTAAAAGTGTTAATATTAAAAGGAATAACATTGCGATTCATACCCTTGCATCAAGTTATATGATTGATAAGAAGACTGCTTATATTAAGATTAGTAGTTTTAGTAGAACAACAAACTCTGAAGTACAAATTGCGCTAATGCAACTTAGCATGATGGGAATGAAAAATATTATTGTTGACCTTAGAGATAATCCAGGAGGTTTAATGATAGCTTCAATTAACCTTTCAGATGATTTTCTTGAAGCTGATAAGCTTATTGTTTATACAAAAGGAGCTCATTCTCCACGAACAGAATATAAGTCAAAACCTGGAGGTCAAATGGAAAAAGGCAAATTAGTAGTTCTTATTGATGAAAATTCCGCTTCTGCTGCTGAAATATTTGCAGGAGCAATGCAAGATTGGGATAGAGGAATTATTATGGGGCGACGCTCTTTTGGGAAAGGTCTTGTAGGAAGAAATTACAACCTACCTGATGGTTCTGCTATTAGACTTACAACAGGAAGGTATCATACTCCTTCGGGAAGATGCATACAGAAGTCGTTCAAAGCTAATAAAGGAGAGTATAATAAAGATATACTTGAACGCTATGAACGTGGCGAACTATATTCTGCTGATAGTATTCACTTTGACGAGTCACTAAAATACTACACAAATAAAAAAAGAATAGTTTATGGTGGTGGCGCAATTATGCCTGATATATTTGTCCCAATAGATACTTCTTTTTATTCTGACTATCTTAAGCAATTAACTAGATATGGCATTATAAACTTATTTGCAGGATTATATTTTGACAAGAACCTTGAATCACTACTAAAGAAATATCCTACAATTGATAAATTCGACAAATATTATGGAATGAATGAAGAAGAGTTTAACGAACTAAATATACTCGCATTCAATAAAAATAAAATAAAAGGAAGTGTAAGTGATATTGCTATTTCAGGAAATCATATTAAAGCAAGGTTTAAAGCATATTTAGCAAGAGATTTATACCAAGAAGGATACTATCAAGTATATAATAAGCAAGATAAATTAGTAATGAAGGCTGCTAATATTCTAAAATCTGATAAAGATTTCAAAGCGAATCTGATACAATATTAGATTTTCTTGAGAGCATAAAAAAAGCTAGTTTAAGAACTAGCTTTTTTTATGATCAACATTTTTTTAATTTATTTTACTATTGGTTTAGAGTAGTAATATGGCCAATCAACAGATTGGCTTTCAGTATATACATCTTGCCATTTAGGATGTCCTGTTTTTTGGAATCCTTTTAAACCATCCTCTGTATCTTTTAAAAGCATATTCAACTTCACTTGAGTATCATCACTCATGCCTTTAATATTTACAACCATTATAGTAGGAACAGCATAAGTTGTTATAGAAGATTTCTGCCAAGGATAAGTACCTCCTGCAATTTCTTTCTTTGTATATATATCTGACAATGAAGAATTCTTAATATCAAGAAGTCTGATTGGAACAGATTCTCCTTCACCAGCTAATAAAGCAACAGGAGCACCACCAACAAAGAAATACGCATCTATTTCGCCTCTAAGAAGAGCTGCATAAGCATTCTCTGAAGACATAACTACATCAATCCAATCAACCTTAGTTTTCTTCTTTATAGTTTGAGCAGTAACAAGAGTTCCTTGGTATTTATCACCTACAGCAACTTTTTTACCTTTTAAATTCTTCAATTTCTTTATTTTAGAATCTTTACGTACTATTAAGTGAATTTCTTCATCTAAAAATAATGGTAGTAACACTCTAAGTTCTTTTCTCAAATTAGGATTCTGTAACTCATTAATTAGCAACACATCATACTGAAGAAAACTAACGAATATATCATTATCGTTATCAACAAGTTGATTATAATTATCTACGCTTCCTTTGGAATTTAATACAGTAACTTCTTGGTGAGAAACTCCTTTTATGTCATTAGCAAGAGCTTCATAAAAACCTCCTTTAACTCCACTTAATACTTTTATTTGTGCTTGAGAAGAAGTATTAAAAAACAATACTGACAACAATACTACTAGTAATTTTGATGCTTTTAACATAGCTTTAATTAATTATGATTATTATTTATTTCATTTAGAATCAACTACAATAATACAAAAAATCTACATTGGAATAACTATATTGATATTTCTTCTATAAGTTTCTTCATTTCGCACATTACATTTTTTAAACTTTGTACAAATCAAAGTCGCTTTGCTCCAAAGTTATAGACGCAGATCTAGAATGATTAATTATGATTTTTCCTTTGGAAAAATTAATCATATAAAATCACATTAATCAGCGTCAAATAAATAGCGTAGCTCTCAATTTTCTATTTATTAAATTTTTAATTATATATTCTTATGTTTCTTATTAATGAATTGTTTAAGCAATCCTCAAAACTATTCCCAAATACAATAATACCATCCTGATGGCCACCCATAATAATAGCACCTTCATCAATTTTCTTCGCTAATTTGAAGATATTCTGAGCCATTGCTACAGTTCCATATTCAATATTTATATCGGTGGTTGGTAAATGGCCTA
>Ga0256827_10000126_pt1 | contig 40743 bp, 33 predicted proteins | sample CV84metaG_FD_185977 | JGI IMG/M metagenome (GOLD analysis project Ga0256827, IMG submission 185977) | Hydrothermal vent microbial communities from East Pacific Rise, Pacific Ocean - CV84 | ecosystem: Environmental > Aquatic > Marine > Hydrothermal vents | place: Pacific Ocean: East Pacific Rise... | reverse complement strand
AGTAAAAATTAAAGAATAATAATGAAAAAAATTTTAATAACAAATGATGATGGGTTTGAGTCTTTGGGGCTTCAGGCTTTGGCTAAGGCTCTTACTTCTTTAGGGAATGTGACGGTAGTTGCTCCTACTACTGAGAAGTCTGCTTGTGGGCATTCACTTACTCTTACTAGACCTCTACACTTTGTTGAAATAGAGAGTAATTTTTACAAGTTAGATGATGGTACACCTACAGATTGTGTTTTTTTGGCACTCAATAAGTTATACGATAAAGATAACAAACCAGACATAGTAATATCGGGCATAAATATAGGCTCAAATATGGGTGAAGATATAACCTACTCTGGCACTGCCTCTGCTGCTATGGAGGCTGTGTTGCAAGGCATTCCTGCTATTGCTATTTCACAAGTTTACTCAAACAAAAAGCAAAGTATATCTGACTACGGATTTGAACTGGGTCAAAGTAGCATAGTAGAGCTTGTAAAAAAAGTTTTTGAAGATGATTTTCCACTACCAAAACGAAAATTTTTAAATGTAAATATACCTCCCATACCTGCTAAAGAGTGTAAAGGTTTTAAAGTTACAAGAGCAGGTAATAAAAAGTATGATTTTCATGCTGAAACACACATAAACCCTAGAGGTTTAGAGTACTACTGGATAGGTCTTCCAAATCTTGAATGGATGGATACAAAAGGTCATATAACAGATTTTGAAGCAATAAGCGATGGTTATGTATCGGTAACTCCTATTCACTTAGATATGACTTCTCACGATGATATAGAGTCTCTTAAAGAGTGGCTATAGATATGAGATATGAGAGATGCCGTATGCTTTTTGGAGATGAAAACTTTGAGAAGCTAAAAAAAGCTAAAATACTCATATTGGGTGTAGGAGGAGTTGGATCTTATGCTTTAGATTGTCTCTATCGTTCAGGTATAAGTGACATAACTATAGTTGACTACGATACTTTTGATGAGACAAATCGTAACCGACAAATAGGTTCAGACTTTGTAGATGAAGTTAAAGTTGAAGTTTTAAAAAAGTTGTACCCTAAAGTTAAAACCATAAATAAGCAGATGGATGTAGCATGGGTTTTAGAGTTTGATTTTGAACCTTATAACATAGTCATTGATGCAGCTGATACAACAAAAGTTAAACTAGAAGTTGCAAAAAAATGCTACAAAAAACTCATAATGGCTTTGGGATCAGCAAAAAGATATGATGCCTCCAAGGTAGAGGTAGCTTCTATTTGGAAAACCCATGGTGATGCACTAGCTAGAAAAATACGAAATGAATTAAAAAAAGTTAAATTCGATAGAAATTTTACAGTAGTATTCTCCCCCGAAGAGGATAGATGTAAAGAGCAAGGTTCATTTGTTGGAGTTACAGGAACAGTTGGCTTAACTGTCTGTTCTGAAGCTATTAAGAGAGTTTTAAAATAAAATTTAAAAATCTCTTTTTAAGTTTATTATCTTTTTAAATCTCTATTTCTAAATGCTAATATACTCAACACAAATAATCCAGCAACACCATAATAAACCCATGATGGCATAGGGATTGGATCACCTGCTGCGTAAGAGTGAAGACCAGATAGGTAGTAGTTTACTCCAAAGTATGTCATAAGTACTGTTGAGTATGCCCATACAGAAGCTATATTATAAGCAAAAGCTGACTTAAGAGAAGGTATAAACCTCAAGTGAAGTACTGCAGCATATATCAAAATGGTTACACCTGCCCAAGTCTCTTTAGAGTCCCAACCCCAGTAGCGTCCCCAAGACTCATTTGCCCAAACACCACCAAGAAAGTTACCAATGGTATAGAGAAATAGTCCAACTATAAGTGCTGTCTCTGAAAGATTTGTAAGCTCTTTTATGGAACGGTCAATATTTTGATTATTGTTGCCTCTTATTATAAATAGTATAAGCACCATAAGAGACAACATAGAACCTAAACCAAAGAAGCCATTACCCGAAATAATAGTTGCAACATGTATCATAAGCCAGTATGACTTTAGAACTGGCACTAGGTTGGTTATCTCTGGATTTATAAAGTTCATATGAGCTACACCCATAGTCACCCCTGCAAGTATGGTAGCACCTGCTAGGGCAAATGGTGAGCGTCGTGCTAAAACAATACCTGCAAAGACCGTAGCAGCTGCTATAAATACTATGGACTCATAGGCATTTGACCAAGGGGCATGACCTGCTATGTACCAACGAATTCCCATGCCAATAACATGAACCATAAAACCCATAAGTAAAATAAACCAAGATATTTTCATAATCCACTTCATAGAAAACTTTGGTTTTACAACATTTATAAAAGCAAATATGATAAGAGTTAATCCTAGCAATAAGTAGAGTGGTACTAGTTTACCAAAGAGTCCTAGTTTATTGTACCAAAGTTCCATCTCTATGTGTCTATCTGATGGTACAACATCTGCACCATAAGTGTGCTGATACTTCTTTATGCCTCTAAGTGCTAAATCTGCATTACTCCAATTTCCATCTTTAAGTGCTTTTGAAACCATTATGAAATATGCTGAAATACTCATTTGAACTCTAGCAGCATCCTCTTTAGAAAACTTCTCTAGTGCATCCATAGGAGCAAACCATTTATTATTAGCATCATTTGGCTTTGGAAATATACGCATAAGAGTACCTTTAAATGCCATATATGATACATTTAATCTCTCATCAATCTTTATTAATTCTTTATCATACTGTGACTTTTCAAGTGGCTTTTTTCTACTAGCTGTAGTTGTCTGTTTATATAGCTTATAGTCACTAGTTTTTTCATCAAAAAAATCTGAAAACTTAGCATATTTAACATTTTTATCTAATCCTAAATCTAATGCTATTTTTTTATGACCTATTTTTATAAGTGGTATACTTTGATATAGATTTGGTTGCATTAGCATACCTAAAAATATTTGAGATGCTTCTAGTCCATACATTGAAGTTTTACCAGTTAATTTAGAGACAACATCTCTTGCTATAGTATCCATAGGCTTCATTCTACCTTGATGATCTTGAACAGCGAGTGTAGAGAACTTTTTTGTATGTTCTTTACTATAAGCTTGCATCTGTTTTAAGAGAGATTCATCTACTATTGGAGTAGAAGCATCTGCATTTTGAGGAGCAAAAAACAGCAATGACACCAACATAATAGCTACTGTAGCATCTTGAAGTTTTCTAGCACCTTTTAGAAGTTTTTGAAATCTTCCATTTGGAGTAATTAAACTCCATAACATTCCTAAAGTAAGTAAAATATAGCCTATATAAGTAGGGATTGTACCTGGGTCATGGTTAACCGATAAAATAGTTCCTTTTTCATCCATATCATAAGATGACTGGAAAAAACGGTAATTTCTATGATCTAAAATATGATTCATATATATAGCATAAGGCTTATTTATATTTTGCTCTTTATCTATGAGAACAACATCTGAAGCGTAAGATGATGGTGTCATAGATCCAGGGTATCTCTCTAGTTTAAACTTCTCTAGTTTTATGGAGAATGGCAAACTCAATATTTTAGCACCTATACGCATACTTATATTTACTCCATCTAATGTAAATTTTTTTAATTCACCAGCTTGACCTTTAAATACTTTAAATATCTCTACTCTACTCTTACTGCCAACACTAAGTTTCATCTCAATAAACTCAGCTTTACCTGATTTAGTTTTTAAATCAGTAGATACTGTTTTAAGTGTAGCTTTATTATGTATAGATTTCAATACTATAGCATTGGACCCAAACCTATAGAGCATTCTTTGATGAAAATCACTCTCATCAGCATCTATTTGTGAAGACTCTTTTGTATTCATATCCAATGTTTTAAGTATATATGGAAATTTTAATTTTAGTGAATTATTACTATCTACAATGTGAAATGTTGGTTTATCATCTTTTAAATCTTTTGAATTATAAGATATATAAAATGAACCAAAATCTTTTAAGTCACCTTGCTTAAAGAAGTATATTTCACCACTTGAACCTGATGAGACTTTAAGTTCTAATATTTTAGAGCCATCTGGTGTAGAAATAGGTTTTTGAGTATAAGTAGGCAAATATTTAATTAACTCTATATTTAATTTTTTATCGCCTACACTTAATGATCTATTAAAATAATTTTTACTCATTGTAGAGAAAAACAGAGCCTCCTCTAAAGAGTTATTATGATCTTTATTTTGAACAAAAACTTGCATAGATTTCACATCTGAGACCATAGTGTTACTCTCTTGCCCCTCTCTGATATGCATAATTCCCTCATATCCAACATATCGTGTAATTATAGCTCCTAAAATAATAACAATAAATGAGAAGTGAAATAGGAAAATAGGAAATCTATTTTTATAACTTTTATACTTAAATATTTGATAAATAAGTATAATAGAGAAATACGCTAAAAAAAACTCAAACCATTTTGCTTTATATACAAGTGCTTGTGCTGTTTGAGTACCATAGTCATTTTCAATAAATGTAGCTGTACCAATAATAACTCCAAATAAAAGTAGCAGTAGAGTAGCTACTTTCATAGATAAAATATGTTTCAACATAGTTAAAAACCCCTCGTAACCTTATATAGGAAATGATTATATCTCATCTATGTTAACGCTCAATTAAATTATATAAATATATTTTAAAATTTAAAATTTTGCTTCTTAAATTCTATAAATTTTCTTGCTACTTCTTCATTTTCAAGTTTTAAAGGTTTTAAGGCTTTAGGATTAACTAAAAACCAACCTAAAACTACATTTACACTATCACCTTTTTGAATACTAAAATCATAATGAATAGATCTTTTTTCATTTGCTTTTATCATTGTATTCTTTAAAGTTTCACTAGCTTTCCAAGGCATTGCTGGTTTACCATTATGACCAATTACTCTTACAAAAACTTCATCTTTTAATTTTATTGTTTTTCCATCTCTAACTACACTTACTTTCAATACAGCTGTTCTTAAAGGATGTAATAATAGTGAGTGTGAAGTTCTATTATCTATATTTACAATAAAATTTTTAATTTGACGAAGTAGAGATATATCTACATATTTTGTTAACATATTTTGATGATTATGAGAACCAGCAAAACCATGAAATGAGTGATTTTTTGTTTCATTTAAAGTAGATACACTACCATTTACTTTTGGCATGTGACAACTTACACAGTTTGCACCATCCATCTCATTATTTATATTTGTTGAACATACATTTAATCCATGTTTATTCATTTTATGAGAGTGACAACCTATACAAACATTACCATTTTTCATATGTTCATTTGCTTCTGTTTTTACATTATGGTAAGGAGAATCAATATGCTTCAACATAGTACCAAAGTACTCTTTCTCTTTTTTAGCAATAATATTCGTATTACTTTTTTTATGTAATTCTATACTTTTAATACGATGACAATAGGCACAACTTACACCAGCCTGATGAGTTTCATTTTTAGCATCAGGTAAAACTTTTTTACCTTTTACTAACATCTTATCTAAGTTATTTGCAGTTGGAGTATGGCATTTACCACATACATACTGTTCAAATTTTAAGTTTTTAGGGTGCTTATTCCAAACAGAAGCGTGGATAGGATCTTTTTGTGGGGTAGTATTGGCATGAACAGAGCCAAAATATTCACTATATATTTGGCTATGGCACTCTTTACAGTCTGTACTAGGTGCGTAAGTATGAACAGCATCATTTGCTGATAATGAGAGAAAACAAAGTATAAAATAAGTTATAAACTTCATATTAAAATCCTTTAAATATAATTAAGAATTATAACTAAGATAACTTAATTTAATAGCATATCTACTTTGCTGCCATATTTTTATATAAATCACCCTCTTCAAACTCTATTCTTTTACCAACAGCTTCAACTATCGCATTAAAGTGTCTAAAGAAATCATCATCTAGTGGAACCTCAGGTCTTGAGTAATTTGCAAAGAAAGACATAAGATCTATTTTAACTTTCTTAAAACTCTCTGTAAACTCTTTTACTTTTTGTGTAGTCTCTTCATCAAACTTACCATCACGAGTTAATTTATAGAAGTTTAAATCCTCATCCATAAAATGTGAAGATGCTAAATCACTTAACATAGCAAGTTCTCTTTTTGCTTGCTTTTCATCATGCTTGGCATAGTTATTAATAATTTTCCCAGCAAGTTCAACAAGACGCTCATGCTCTTGCTCCCATTTCTTTACAAGCTTTTTTGTTTTACTATCAAAAATTCCAAACATATCAATCTCCTATTATTATAGTTTTGTTTTTATATATAATAAATATATCTATAATTCTAATTTTAATTAATTATACCTTTTATTGATTAAGAGTATATTTATAGAACATTATTTTACTTTAATTTACCCCAAGAATTGCCAATACTAGCAGAACATTCTAATGGAACATCAAGTTTAAGTATATTTTCCATTATATTTGTGAAACGCTTAGACAACTCCTCTACACTCTCATCTTTTATTTCAAATATAAGTTCATCATGTATTTGTAATAACATATTGGCATCTAAGTTTTCACTTTCAATAATATAATCTATCTCATTCATTGAAAGTTTAATAAGATCAGCTGCTGATCCTTGAAAAACTGTATTGACTGATTCACGCATAAAGGCTGCCTTTTGCATACCATTTGCCGACTCATAATCAAAAAATCTTCTTCTTTTTAGTATGGTTTCTACAAAACCATCTATTTTAACTCTCTCCTGTATGCTCTGTAAAAAACTTTTTACCGTTGGAAACGATGCAAAATAGTTTGTAATAATCTCTTTAGCTTCAGATGAACTAATACCCAATTCATCAGAAAGTTTCTTAGCTCCCATTCCATAAAGAAGTCCAAAGTTAACAGATTTTGCAAAGCCTCTTTTCTCTTTTGCATTTTCTTCTCCAAAGAGTTTAACAGATGTAGCTAAATGAATATCTACACCATTATTAAATGCATCTAAGAGAGCTTTATCTTGTGAAAAGTGTGCTAGTAGTCTAAGCTCTATTTGTGAGTAGTCAATACTTACCAACTTATAGCCATCTTTTGCTACAAAAGCTTCTCTTACAGAACGACCAAGTTTAGAACGAACTGGTATATTTTGTAAATTAGGGTCTTTTGAACTTAAACGCCCTGTAGCTGTTCCTGTTTGTACAAATGAAGTATAGATACGATTTTTTTCATCTTCTAATGCTAATTTCAGTAGAGGTTTAACATAGGTAGATAATATTTTTTGATACTCCCTATACTCTAAAATTTTCTCTATAATTTTATGTTCATTTTTAAGTGACTGCAAAACAGCTTCATTTGTACTATATCCAGTTTTTGTCTTTTTTGCTCCTTTTAAACCTAAATGGTCAAAAAGAATTAAACCTAACTGTTGTGTTGACTTTATATTAAACTCTGAACCTGCTATAGCATAAATCTCTTGTGTAAGTTTAGCTAAGTCTACACTTAAAGTTTTTTCTAACTCTTGAAGTATACTTATATCTACTTTAATACCCAATCGCTCCATTTTAGTGATAACATTAACAAATGGGTACTCTACATCATTAGCCTCATTTAGTAAATGTGTGAGTGAAGATAGTTCCATTTTCTTTTTTATAGCTCCATATAGCATAAATGTCATCCAAGCATCTTCAGAAGCATAGAATGTTGCACTAGCTATATCTACATTTGAAAAATCTTCACCCTTTTTAACCATCTCTTTAAATGGCTTCATGTCATACTTAAAAAATTTCTTTGCTAAAGCATCTAACCCAACTTTAGTACCAGGGTTTAGTAACCAAGCCATTATCATAGTATCGGCATAAATATTAATTTTAGAAAAGTCATATTGATTATATAATAAAGAAAAATCAAACTTTAAATTTTGTCCTATTATGTTGTGTTTAAAAAGTTTTTTTAAACCATCAAGTGCATCTGGCAAAGAGAGTTGATTTTCAACACCTAAATAACTATGAGCAATGGGTACATAGTACGCTTTAGTTTTAGATGAACAAAAAGAGTAGCCTACTATTTTATCTGTTTTAGTATTTAGCCCTGTTGTCTCTGTATCAAAGGCTACTATATCATCTTTTTCTATGTTATCTATGGCTTCAGTTAGCTTCTCTTTAGTATCTAATGTTATAGCTTCAAACTCTAGCATTGGTTTTTTTGCCTCTACAGCTACAACTTCAAACTCCTCCATTCCAACTTTTGCTTTTTTAATAGCTTGTTTCATCTCATACTGCTCAAACTCTTCAAGTAAGCAAGATAGGTAATTTTTATCTTCAAAAATAAAGCCTTCTATATCTAAATCTTTAAAAACATCTGTTCTCATAGTAACTAAATCACGAGATAAAAATGCTAACTCTTTACTCTCTAAAAGTAATTTTTGTATACGAGGTGTTCCTGCATTCTCTAAATCATCATATATAGCTTCTAAGGTATGGTATCTGTTTATAAGTTTAGAAGCACCTACCTTTCCTATGCCTTTTACTCCTGGGACATTATCTGAAGAGTCTCCTAAGATGGCTTGAAAATTTACAAAGTCTTTAGGCTCAACTCCAAATTTAGCTATACATGCTTTTTCGTCTACTACTGATTTTTTGACAGAATCATACATTTCAACTTTGCCATCTTCTATCATTTGATACAGATCTTTATCATGAGATACTATGCGTACTTTCATACCTTTATCTTTAGCAAATTTTGTTACTGTAGTTATAACATCATCTGCTTCAAATCCCTCTCTTGAAAGATTTGCAAAACCCATCTGTTCTATCCAATCTATGGCAATGGGGAGTTGTTTTAGTAAGTCATCTGGAGCAGGATCTCTATTTGCTTTATATTCAGGGTAAATATCATTACGAAATGTTTTACCTTTTGCATCAAGTGCAAAAACTAAATAGTCTGTAGAGTGTTCTCTATGTAAAGATTCAACTAAATTAGCAAACCCTGTTAGTAATCCTGTGGGAAAGCCATCAGAGTTTTTAAGAGGAGGAAGTGCAAAATATGAGCGAAAGAAGAAGCCAAATGTGTCTATAATGGTAATAGTTTTCAATAATCTACCTAATTTTTTCTTTATTTTAACAAAAAATAGTTATAATCTACCATACATAAATAATACATTTAAAAAATAGGTTATAATAGTACTTATTAACAAAGGAGTAGAAGTGTATAGTAACTCAAATAGCTTTGCTCAACAAAATGTTAATTTATCTAAAACTCCACTATTTTTTCCAGCAGGATTAGAAAAAGTCTTCTTAACTATTTACTTTGTTACTCTTCCTTATATTTTTGGTCTCATATTTCTATTTTTTTATGTAGCAAAAGGAAGAACTGAACTATTTTTATCTATTAATGAAAATTCTTCATTTATTTTAACATGGGCGATAGGATATGAAATACTAGCTGTTTTAATTATATTATATATTATTAAAAGTGCCATTGCCTTCTCTGCAAAAAATATGCAAGGTGGTACTACTAAGTTTAAAAGACCTTAGTACTACTCTTCATTTAACTCTTTTTCCAAATACATGCCTGTGTAAGAGCCTGTCTCTTTATGTTCTTTAGCTAATTTTTCAGGTGAACCTGTAGCTATAATATCTCCACCCTTGTTTCCACCATCTGGTCCCATATCTATAATATAATCAGCATTCTTAACCATATCTAAATTATGTTCTATAACTACTATTGAGTTTCCTAACTCTACTAAATGGTGTAAAACTCCTGTAAGCCTATCAACATCTGCAAAGTGTAGTCCTGTTGTTGGTTCATCCAGTATGTAAAGAGTTTTACCTGTATCTTTACGACTTAACTCTTTACTTAGCTTAATTCTTTGAGCTTCACCACCAGAGAGTGTTGTAGCATTTTGTCCTAAGTTTATGTAGTCTAATCCCACTGCTGTTAGAGTTTTTAATTTTACTGCAATATTTGGTATGGCTTTAAAAAATTCTAAAGCTTCCCCTACAGACATAGCAAGTACATCTGCTATAGATTTACCTTTATATAACACTTCTCTTGTTTGAGCATTATATCTAGTACCACCACAAGTATCACAGCTAACTAATACATCTGGTAAGAAATGCATCTCAATTTTTATCTGTCCATCACCTTGACACTTCTCACAACGACCACCTTTAACATTAAAAGAGAATCTACCTATTTTATAGCCTCTTAGTTCTGCCTCTTTTGTTTGAGCAAAGAGCTTTCTAATCTCATCCATTATGCCTGTATATGTTGCAGGATTTGAGCGTGGAGTTCTTCCTATTGGACTTTGATCTAAATATATAACTTTATCTAACTTTTCAAGTCCTGTGATCTCAACACCATCAACTTTATTTACCTTTTTTGCACGATTAAGTAGTTCTCTTGCTACTGGCAATAGAGTCTGTAAAATAAGTGATGATTTCCCAGAACCACTAACACCAGTTACACAGACAAAGTTGTGAAGAGGTATTTTAGCATCAAGTTTGTTTATGTTATTTATGGTTACATTTTTTATCTCTATGAACTCTTCTTGAGGGTTATTATGACTATATGCTATCTCTTTTCTACCATAAAGGTAATCTGCTGTTAGAGTTTTAGCTTTTTTAAGTTTTTTAGCATCCCCTGCAAAGACTATATCTCCACCAAAATCACCAGCACCTGGACCAATATCCACTATGTAATCAGCAGCGAGAATGGTCTCTTTATCATGCTCTACTACTATGACAGAGTTACCTTTGTCTTTAAGTGAATTTAGAGTACGAATAAGCTTCATAGTATCTCTTTCATGAAGACCTATACTAGGCTCATCTAAGACATACATAACACCCGTAAGCCCAGAACCAATTTGTGATGCTATACGAATTCTTTGTGCTTCACCACCTGAAATACTTCTTGCATCTCTATTTAGTGTAATATAGCCCAATCCAACATCTTCTAAAAAAAACAATCTCTCATACAACTCTTTAAGTATGGACTCTGCAATCATTTTTTGTTGTTCAGATAAATGAGAAAAACTATCTTTATTTGCAAAATATGCATAAGATTTTTCTATTGGCATACTAATAATATCTGCTATATTTTTACCATCTATCTTAACAGCTAAAGAGCGTGGTCTAAGTCTATGACCATTACACTTATCACAAGTTTTTTCAGTCATATACTCAGATAAATCTTTTTCATCTTTAAACATATCGTGAGCAAATTTAATGACACCTTGCCACTCTCGTTGAAGTTTATGTCTTTTCCAAGTAAAATCAACTGTTCCACCATTACCATAAAGTATGGCTTTTTGTTTATGTGACTCTAGCTCTGCATAAGGTTTTTTAATACTTATATCATTTTGTTCACAAAAAGCATTTAAAAATTTAGTATAGTAGCTTTTGTTAAAACCGTACATTATTTTAACAGCACCCTTCTCTACTGATAACTCTTGGTCAATAACTTTTTTAAGATCAATAGCATATCGAATACCTAAACCATCACAAGATGGACAAGCACCCTTAGGTGAGTTAAATGAGAAGCTTACAGGTTCTAAAGGTTCAAAACTTAACTTACAATCAAAGCATGCCAAATGTTCAGAGTAGTGCATATGTTGTCTCTCAAAATTTACATCTTGATGGTTTAAAACTTCTATCTCTAACTCACCATAAGACTCTTTTAATGCTTTTTCAACATCTTGTCCTATACGATCTCTACTCTCCTCTTTTACTACTACTCTATCTATGATTACTTTAATAGTATGTTTTTTTGTTTTTGATAGCTCTATCTCATCATCAAGACGAACCATAACACCATCTATCATAGCTCTTATGTAGCCTTTGTGTCGAAGAGACTCTAACATATCTGAAAATGTACCCTTTTTCTCTTTTACTAAAGGAGCCATAATAACTAACTTAGCACCATTAGGCAAACGCAAAACCTCTTCAATAATATCTGAAGCTGACATAGAAGAGATAGGTTTATTACACTCATGGCAATGCTGTTCACCAACTCTTGCAAAGAGTAATCTTAAATAATCATATATCTCTGTAATAGTACCAACAGTAGATCTAGGGTTTTTAGAGGTTGTCTTTTGATCAATAGCAATAGCAGGTGTTAGCCCTTCTATTTTATCTACATCTGGTTTACCTACACGACCTAAAAATTGTCTAGCATAAGATGAAAGTGACTCTATGTAGCGTCTCTGACCCTCTGCATAAAGTGTAGAAAATGCAAGTGTTGATTTACCAGAACCTGAAATACCAGTTATAACAACTAGCTTATTTTTAGGTATAGTAATATCTATATTTTTTAAATTATTCTCTTTTGCACCATATACTTTTATAATATCATTATTTTTTTTCAACTTGTATTCCTAGAGTAAAAATTAATCAAAATTGTAACATAATATAAAGTAAAATTATACATTTAAACAAGTAATTAATTTAATTACTATAGAAAATTGTATATTGTCACACTATAAGGTAAAATATGAATATTGTATTAGAAGATAGTAGAGAGTAGTAACTCTCTACTATTGAAGATTAAATCAATTTATAAATTAAAGTTTAGGACCTGCTGATGCATAGTCAAACTCTCCACTTTCATCATTGTAACGATTAAAGTTTTCTATGAACATCTCTGCTAACTTATCTCTTTGAGCATCAAAAGCTTCTTTATCTTCCCATGCATTACGAGGATTAAGTAGTGCTGGTTCTATGTCTCCTAGTGTTTTAGGCACATGAAGTCTAAATGTTATAGTAGTATCAAACTCACTATCTTTTATGCTTCCATCTAATATAGCATTAATACAAGCTCTAGTATCTTTGATACTCATTCTTTTACCAACACCATAAGCACCACCAGTCCAACCAGTATTTACAAGGTATACACTAACATCATGCTCATCAATTTTTTCACCCAAAAGCTTTGCATAGTCTGTTGGAGGTAGAGGTAAAAAAGCTTCACCAAAACATGCAGAGAATGTTGCAACTGGTTCAGTAATTCCTCTCTCAGTACCTGCTACTTTAGCTGTATAACCAGATAGGAAATAGTACATAGCTTGCTCTTTTGTAAGCTTAGATACAGGAGGTAAAACACCAAAAGCATCTGCTGTAAGGAAGATAATATTATTTGGATGACCAGCTTGTAAATCCTCTTTATGATTAACTATATGCTCTATAGGATATGAAACTCTTGTATTTTCTGTTTTAGAGCCATCTTTATAATCTACTAAACCATTATCATCTGCAACAACATTTTCTAATAGTGCTGCACTCTTAATAGCACCAAAAATTTCAGGCTCTGAAGACTCATCTAAATTAATAACTTTAGCATAACAGCCACCCTCAAAGTTAAATACACCTTCACTATCCCAACCATGCTCATCATCACCTATTAATGCTCTATTAGGATCTGTAGATAGTGTAGTTTTACCTGTTCCTGATAGTCCAAAGAATAGACATACATCCTCATCTTTACCAACATTTGCTGAACAGTGCATAGAGAGTTTACCCTCTAGTGGTAACCAATAGTTCATCATAGAGAAAATACCTTTTTTCATCTCTCCACCATACCAAGTACCACCGATAATAGCAACATTGTCTTCTATATTAAATACAACATAAACCTCAGAGTGCATACCTAACTCTTCATAGTTATCTGCTGTTGCTTTACATCCATTATATACCGTAAAATCTGGCTCAAAATTCTCTAACTCTTCTTCAGTAGGACGAATAAACATATTTTTAACAAAATGTGCTTGCCATGCTACCTCTGTAATAAATCTAACTGATCTTTTACTAGCTTCACTTGCACCAGCATATACATCTGTAACATAAATGTTTTTACCAGATAGTTGAGAAAGAGTAAGATCTAAGAGTTCATCATAGATCTTTTTATCCATTTTTGTATTTACATCACCCCAACCAATATGCTTATTTGAAGGCTCTTGGTCTACAAAGTACTTATCTTTTGGGCTTCTGCCTGTAAAAATACCAGTATCGCACATTGCTGCACCTGTTATTGATATTTTACACTCTTGAGCTTTTACTTCATGCTCTTCTAACTCATCATAACTCAAATTATAATATACTTCACCAATATTTTCTAATCCTAGCTTATCAAGTCCATTGGGCGTTTTGGTACTCATCGTATCCTCTTTTGTACAAATTTTATTAAATGCTAAAGCATATATTAGAAAACTACTATTTTCTAATATATACTCCCAATAAAGGGAGCATAATCATATCTATTTAAATATAGATAGTAAAACACCTGCTGCAACAGCAGAACCAATAACACCAGCTACATTTGGACCCATAGCATGCATAAGAAGTACATTACCTGGTCTCTCTTCAGAACCAACTTTACTTACAACTCTAGCCGACATAGGAACAGCAGATACACCTGCTGCACCAATAAGTGGATTAATAGGATCATCTGTAAACTTATTCATAAGTTTAGCCATAAGAACACCAACAGCAGTACCTGCTGAGAATGCAAGAAGACCAATAATCATAATTCCTAATGTCTCCATAATAAGAAACTTATCTGCTGCTAGTTTTGAACCAACACCAAGCCCTAAAAAAATTGTAACAATATTAATTAGTGAATTTTGCATAGTATCACTTAATCTATCTACAACACCTGACTCTTTAGCAAAGTTACCAAAAGCAAATGCTCCAATTAGAGGTGCAGATTCTGGCAAAAGAAGCATAGTAAGCATAATAACAACTATAGGGAAGACTAACTTCTCTTTAGGACTTACTTTTCTCTGTACCTTCATTTTTATCTGTCTCTCTTCTTTTGTTGTAAGAAGTCTCATTATTGGAGGTTGAATAACAGGGACTAGTGCCATATAAGAATATGCTGCAACTGCAATTACACCAAGCATTTCAGGTGCTAGCCTATTTGCAATAAATATTGAAGTTGGACCATCTGCCCCACCAATAATAGATATTGCAGATGCATCTTTTAGTGAGAAGCCAATAGCTACTGCACCTATAAGTGAGCCAAATATACCAAACTGTGCTGCTCCACCAAGAATAGCTGTTTTAGGGTTAGCTAAAAGAGGACCAAAGTCTGTCATAGCCCCAACACCCATAAAGATGAGTAGTGGGAAGAACTCATTGGCTATACCCATATTATAGATAATACCTAGCATACCATGCGCACCACCCATATTTGCAAGTGGTATATTGGCTAATAAGCCACCAAATGCAATTGGTATAAGTAAGAGAGGTTCAAAGTTTTTAGCAATAGCTAAATAAAAGAGAATAAAAACTATTAAAATCATAATAATTCTACCAAGTGAAGACTCAAATGCAGTCATAGGTCTTTGATTAGAAGGATCAGGCTCTGCTGTCATCTCACCATCGTTAGTATCTAAAATAGCATTTATACCTGTTGTCTCCCAAAAACTACTCATAAGCTCAACAACACTTTTTGGTTTATATACCTCTACTTTTACTTCTGCTTCTGATTGTACTGCTGGTGTTTCATGACCATTTGCACTAGAGAAAGAAGTCAAGGCTACCATAGCAAAAAGCAAAGAGATTAAAATCTGTTTGAAGTTCATTGATTACTCCATTGTGGCAAGAAGTTGTTGATCAGCTACGGAATCATTAATACTTACATTAATTGATACTATCTTACCATCTTTAGGTGCTATAATGTCTATTTCCATCTTCATAGCTTCCAGAATCATAATTTGATCACCCTCTTTTACACTATCTCCCTCTGCAACTAAAATTTTCCATACACTACCTGGAGTTTCAGAGTTAATGTCTACAGACCCTGCACTTCCACCTGTTGTTGGTGCTGCTACTGGTGCAGACGATGATGCTACTGGTGCAACTTGAATATCACCCTCACCCTCTGCTACTTGAACACTGTACTGCTTACCATCTACTACTACTGTATAATTTCCTGCCATTTCTTTATCTCCACTACTATTATTTTCACCTTTTCTAACCATAAGAGGCCCCTCACCTTTTAGGAATGCAATACCTTTTTGATCACATGCTCCTGCAATAAAGATATTTTCATCTGTTGCTTCAATACCTTCATCTTCAAGTACTTTAGTCCAATGAGCTATTGATTTATTTTCATCTTTATCTGCAATATCTAAAGGATTCTCTGTTGTAGGCTCTAAATTTAATTTTTCACCTGCAAACTTAATAATCTCTGGATCTGGTTCAGTTGGTGTTTTACCAAAGTAACCAAGTACCATACGACCATAACCTGGAGCTATTTGCTTCCAAGGTCCAAACATAACATTTGCATAAGCTTGTTGCCAATAGAATTGACTAACAGGTGTTACAGATGTACCGTAACCACCTCTCTCAACAACCTCTTTCATAGCAGATATAACTTCATCAAACTTGCCTAAGTCACCTGAATCTCTCATCATTTGAGTATTTGCAGTCAATGCACCACCTGGCATTGGTGAGAATGGAATAAGTGGTGAAACTTGTGTAGCTTCTGGTGGAATCATATAATCAGATAGACACTCTTTAAGTCTCTCTTCATATTTAAGAATTTTATCTAATTTAAGATCACCAAGATTATAGTTTGTACCTTTTGTTGCATGAAGCATTGTAAGTATGTCTGGTTGTGATGTACCTCCACTAACTGGAGATGCTGCCATATCTATACCGTTTGCTCCTGCTTCTAATGCTGCTAAGTAAGATGCAACTGAAACACCAGCAGTTTCATGTGTATGTAGTCTTAGGTGAACTGACTCTCCAAGAAGCTTTCTTGCCATTGAGATAGTCTCATAAACTTTATGAGGATTTGCAGTACCTGAAGCATCTTTAAAACATACAGAGTCATACTCTATACCAGAGTCAAGAATATTTCTTAATGTTTTTTCATAAAAAGCCACATCATGAGCACCTGTACAACCTGGTGGTAGATCCATCATAGTTACTACAACTTCATGATTCATACCATGTTTTTTAATGCACTCTGAAGAGTATTGAAGGTTATTAACATCATTTAAAGCATCAAAGTTTCTAACTGTAGATGTACCATGTTTTGCAAACATCTTTGCAAATAGGTCTATCATCTCACGGCTACCTGTATCTAGCATAACTGTATTGATACCTCTTGAGAGAACTTGTAAGTTAGCATCTGCTCCAACAATCTCTCTAAAGCCATCCATCATCTTAAATGCATCTTCTTGAAGATAGAAATATAGTGATTGGAATCTAGCTCCACCACCAAACTCAAAGTGTGAAATTCCCGCATTTTTCGCTGCTTCTACAGCAGGAAAGAAGTCATCCATAAGAACACGACCACCAAAGACAGATTGAAATCCATCTCTAAATGTTGTATCCATTACATCAATGTATTTTTTAGCCATTTATGATACCTTATTTTAAATTGTTATTTTTTACGAAACTCTGTAACAGCGGCAATAATTGCTGCGACTCGTTTAGACTCATCATCTGCATTAGAAGATTTCGGTGCAACTGGTGCAACCTCTTTTTCTGGAAAATACTTAGCAATTATTTTTGCCTGTAATTTCACAACTTCTACAAGTATGATTAGGAAGACAAAAACAACTGTCATACCTAAAACCATAAACTTGATACTCTCACCTATCACATTTACATCAGCTTCCATATATTCTCACTTTACAATTTTGTAATCAAATTTTAAAACAGTTTTGCTTGTTGCTAGTTAAAAAATAGTAATTATCTTCTTTTTTTTCTACGATTGTTGTTTCGTGTAGCTTTTTTTTCACTTATATAGCCATTCATCATAATATCAACTTGACTTTGATCAAAACCAATTTTAGACCCTATATGATGCTCTTCGTCTTTTATTAGCCTAGATATAAGCTTCTCTAAAAGTATATTTTTATCAATTTCACCCATATACTCTAACATTTTAGGTGCATCTGTATGAATATTTATATCTTTAATTTTTTCAGCTAAATACTCCATTCCAGACTCATCTATGCCTTCTCCACCCTTTATAGTAGCTAATTGCATATCTGCACCAACTTCTTTTTGTATGCGTTGCAACTCTCTAAACTCTTCTGTTGTTACCAAAGTAATAGCTTGACCACTTTTACCTGCTCTACCTGTACGACCAATACGATGAACATAAGATTGAGGATCAAAAGGTATATGGTAGTTAAATACATGTGTAACATTCTTAACATCTAAACCCCTAGCAGCAACATCTGTAGCTACCATAATTTTAGTTTCACTTCTTCTATAGGCTTTTATAACCACTTCTCTATCTTGCTGTTCTAAGTCACCATGAAGTCCAGCAGCATTAAAGCCCATAGCTTGAAGATGCTCTGCTAATCTATCTACTTCTCTCTTCATACGACAAAAAATTATACATTTATTTGTCTCTTCAGTCTCAAGTAGTTTAACTATAGCCTCATCTCTTTGTGACTCATTTATAACATAATACCTTTGATCTATTACATTATTTGTAGTCTCACCCTCCCCTATAACAGATATGAACTCTGGTTCATAAAGAATGTCATTTGCAAGATCTTTAATTGGTTCTGGCATTGTTGCTGAGAAGAGAAGAGTTTGTCTATTTTGAGGAATATACTCAAATATCTCTTTAATCTCTTCAAGAAAACCCATATCTAGCATCTCGTCAGCTTCATCTAAAACAACTATTTCAGGATTAAATACATCTATTTTTCCCTTTTTATAAAGATCCTTTAACCTTCCTGGTGTTGCTACTACTACCTGTACACCTTTGTGTATGAGTGCAATTTGACGACCATAACCAACACCACCATAGACAGTAAGTGTTCTTATACCTGCAAAACGCCCTAAATGATAAAGTTCATCAGATACTTGTGTTGCCAACTCTCTAGTTGGTGTTATAACTAATGCTCTATCAATTTCACCTTTTGCTAATTTATCTAGCATAGGGAGTCCAAATGCTGCTGTTTTACCTGTTCCTGTATGTGCTTGACCTACCATGTCACTACCATTACTTATAATAGGTATTGCCATCTCTTGAATAGGACTAGGCTCTCTAAAGCCTGCAATTTTCACACCTTTTGCTATATCACGGTGAAAATCAAATTCATTAAATTTCATAATATTCCTTTAACGCCCAAAAATATATTTTGAACTTAATAGAATCTCTTAATAGAGACTCTATAAATTCAACTAAATTACTATAAGTAGTACTATGCCAAAAAGTATACGATATATACCAAAAGATATAAAAGTAAATTTTTGAATAAAAACAAGAAATAGTTTAACTGTAATATATGCTACTACAAAAGAGACTAAAAATCCTACAACAAAAGGTATCCAATTTACATCTGCAAACTCTTTGTAGTGTTTAAGCAAATCATAACCACTAACAGCACCCATAACAGGAATAGCTAGTAAAAAAGAGAAGTCTGAAGATGTTTTTCTATCTAATCCTGTAAGCATCCCTCCAATTATAGTAGCACCTGCTCTACTAGTCCCTGGTATGAGTGAAAATATTTGGGATATACCTACCCAAAGAGCTTGTTTATAAGATACACTATCTACATCATTGACATAATTGTCATCTTCTTTATGATAATACTCAACAATTAAAAATATAACTCCACCAATTATGAACATATAGGCAACTGTACTAACTGTAAATAGTTCTTTTATATAATCTTTAAATATAAAACCTATTATAGCAAGAGGTAGAAATGCTACTAGTAACTTAAGCCAGAGATCTATCTTTTTAATAGATATTTTCTCTTTATATATGAGAGCCACTGCCATAATAGCAGAAAATTGAATAATAACTTCAAATGCTTTCATAAGTTCACTCTCTTGTATACCTAAAAACTTACTTGCAACTATCATGTGCCCCGTTGAAGATATAGGTAAAAACTCTGTAAATCCTTCAATAATACCTATAATTATTGCTTGAAAAATATCCACTAACAAACTCCTTTGGAATTTGGTACTTAGTGTCTTTTATTTGTACTAAGTACTCATTTATATCATAGAGCTAAAATAGCTCTTATCTTTTTTAAGTAACTCTTGTGGCGTTCCACAATCTACTACTTTTCCATCTTCTAATACATAAATATACTCTGCACTTTTTATAGTGCTTAATCTATGTGCAATGGTTATAATAGTCTTATCTTTTAAAAAACTATCTAATGCTTCAAAAAGCTTCAACTCTGTATGAACATCTAATGCAGATGTTGACTCATCAAAAATAACTACTTTAGGGTCACTTAAAACCATTCTTGCAATGGCAACTCTTTGTCGTTGTCCACCACTTAATTTTATTCCATCTTTACCAACTAATGTATCTAATCCATTATCTAAACACTCTACTACTAAATCTAATTGAGCAATTTTTAATGCTTTTTGCACCTCTTGATCACTATATTTGTTGCCAAGTGTTAAGTTAAATAACATTGTAGCATTAAAAAGTTTAGGATGTTGTAATATAAGATGAATATTTTCTCTAATAGTAGAAAGATTTAACTCCCTATTAGATATTTTTCCATAAACAATCTCTCCACTATCAATAGGATAAAATCCAACTATAATATTTGCTAATGTAGTTTTACCACTTCCACTAGCTCCAACTATGGCTACTTTTTTACCAGACTCTATGGTTAAATTTATATCTTTTAAGATAGGTTTATCTTTATTATATGCAAAATTAAGATTTTTTATATCTATGTCTATAGTACTATGATTGATAAATGGATTATGTTTTTGCTCTACTATTTGTTCTTGTTGCATTTCAAAAATAGAGTTAATTCTCTTACAAGATGCCTTTGCTGTAGCTAAAACATACTGAAAATTTATAATATCTTGTGTTGGAGTAACCATAACCCAAAGGTAAGAGAATATAGCTAACATCAATCCTACGCTTAAGTCACTATAGGCAACAGCTAAAATACTAACTGCTCTAAAGATTTCATAACCCGATAAAAATATAAGATATGAGAGTTTAATAGAGGCATCACTCTTATAACCATAATTTATAGAATGTACTCTAAGCTCATCTGCTCTTGTTTGACTTTTAGCAAAAAAATAATTCTCTTTATTTGCAGCTTTAATTTGATGAAAAAGTTCTAAAGTCTCTGTAAGGGAAGCTTGAAATAACTCAATGGCTCTATTTTCTTCTTTTTTTAATTTACCTATATTTCGAGATAATTTAACAGTAAAAAGTACAACCATAGGGTTAGTAATCAGTATAAAAAGTGCCAACTGCCAATGTATCCAAAAAAGTACAATAGCTGAAAACAGCAACATAAGAGTAGCTACAATAAGTTTAGATATAGTAGAGCTTACAAAAGCGTCTATGGTTTCAATATCAGTTATAAGCTTAGAAGTTACAGCTCCTACACTCATCATTTCATACTCTTTTAGAGATACTCTTTTTAAGTGTTTAAGTAGAGACTCTCTTAACTTATATGAGATATTTTTAGATATTTTTACAAATATTTTTGTTTGAAATATGGAGAGAATTGTACTTAAAAGACGAAGTAGTAAAATAATAAAAAGTACAAAAAGTACATAACCCTTTGTATCGGATGTAAATATATACTCCGATATAAAAGATATAAAGTGATGATCTTTACCTAATAGTAGTTCATCAACTACTAAAGGTATAAAAAGAGGTATTGTAACTATGAGTAGAGTAGCCATTATAGCTACTATATTACCCATAAGTAACTCTCTTTTTTGTTGTAGTAGTTGTTTAACTATGTTGTTAATACTACAATATTTTGGGCTATTCAAACCTCTATATGCCTTCTACTCTTAAAAGTTTAGTCTTCCCTACCATTAGGTCAACACTCATAAGAATTCTTTTAAATACTGACTCTTGTCTATACTCTAAATTATGTTTTTTACAAATATCTTTTACAATAGGTTGCATCTTTTGATAGTAACTATGTGGCATATTTGGGAAAAGGTGATGCTCTATTTGATAATTTAAAAAACCATGTACAAAATCTTTAAAATCAGTACCAGTATTGTAGTTTACTGAACCCATAATTTGTCTTAAGTAGAATTCACCTGTACTTTTATGTGGCTCTGTAAACATATAAATATCATCAGCTGAGTGATTTGGAACAATAACTAAAAATGAGTGTAAATTAGCAAAAAATTCAGCTATGAAGATGATAATAAATGCATTAAATACAGCTTCTAATCCAAGTGGTAAATATAGTAATGGGAATATAACAAATTTAATAACTCCATAAGGAAGATAGTAATCCATCCAAAGTTTAAGACCATTTTTTGTTTTTGGATTAAAATCATAATCTGTAATCTCTAGCTTATTTTCATCTTTTCTTTTTTTATTTTCAAGTATTCTAAGTGTATTAGGTGCGTAATATGTATATTTCCAAGTTCCTGCAAATAGGTATACAAATACATATCTTAGAAACATTGGTGTCTTAGATTTTATAAGCCACTGCATATTTCTTTCAACATTATCTGGATCATCTGATTCACCTAAATGATAGTGATGCATAATATTATGCTCATACTCCCATGCTTGTGGTTTTATCCAATCTAACCAATCAACAAAGCGTCTCTCCTCTTTTGCAAAATACTTTTTAGTATATTTTTCAGGGATATTTGGAACTTTATCATATGCTCCGTGTAGTATTGGGTGTGTAACATCTGCCCATCTAGCTACATTTCCTGTACTAATTAATAGTGCAGCTACTATTGCTAAAGACCAAAAAACAAAACCACTAAGACCACCTGCCATAAGCTCTACTAAACTTAAAAGTCCTATGAGACCATAACCAGAAAATGTAAAGGCTCTACCCCATCTTTCAAGTTTTAATAGATGTTGAAAATCCTCTTCCCCAACAGGATCCATAGTCTCCTTTATATTATTTATATCTTTTTCAAGTTGATCTTTATCTACATCTTCATATTTTGCATACTGATGTTTTTCCATTCTTTCTATCCTCCTAATTATAATAGTTATAATTATATACAAATAATTATTTAATACATTGAATTTAAGGTATAATTACAAAAATAAAATAAAAAGAGTTAATATGTGTGATTTTAATACCCTAAATAATGAAGATAAAAAGATACAACATGAGCAAATTTTACAATATGCAGAGAGTTTTGGTGGCAAAAACTTCTTTTTACACCTTCTTGAAGCTATAAGAGAGACTAAACCTCATCCATTAACAGCTGGAAATTCTGAATTTAACATGGAGTTAGGCTCTATCAAATGGAATAAAGTTATATTTAATGATAAACTACAACTTCTACAAAAAGCAAGAGTCAATGAGACTAAACAAAATAATCTTTTACCAGCAACAGATGAAAAGAGCTATAAAAAAATTCTTAATCTTGTAAGAACTTTAAAACCAATAGTATTTCATGTCAAACCTGCCAATAAGGAAGATGGAACTGGTTTTTTCTTTCAAGCTTTTGATATTATTGATAAAGATACAACAAAATTAAATCCTATTTTTGATGCTCTATTTTTCTGCTCTGTTGAGAGTGTAAAAAAAGCTTTAAATTATAAACCAAAAGATTAATATATTTTTAATATCTAATCTTTATTTTTTTATCATAAACTAACTCAAAGAGAATCTCTATTTTTTTACTCTCATTAGATTTTAAATTTAGATTTATCTCTATTTTTCCATTTTTAAGTAATCTATAGTCTACTCTATCTTTAGCCTTTACACTTAATAATTTTACTTCTATCTCATCTGTGTTTGCTATTGGTACTCTCTCAATTAAAGTTAATTTTTTAACTCTTGTTGATTTATTAGTAACAGTGACAGTAAAACCATCTTTTTTTCTAGCAGTACCACCAAAAAAACCTGTTTCTCTCTCTTTATCAACAATTTTCTCTCTTTTTATCTTTAAATCATCATCTTTTTTACTATATATATTATAGCTACTACCAGCATATTCACCAAGTGCATTTTCATTTATAACTTGATTTTTACTCTTAACTCTCCATCTATTTTGTTCTATTTGATACTTTGGTTTAAAACTACAAACTTCAAAGGCATCTGTACTTAGATATGGATATGCTTTAAGTTTACAAGTAACTTCACTACTCCAAGAGAGTACTTCAACTTCTAAAGGAACTCCTGTAGATGGAAGTTTAAGATTTTTAACACTATACTCTCTTGCATCTACATAAGTAGCAACATTTTGAACCTCTTCATCAAAAACCATAGCTCTAACAGGCATAGCAGAGAGCATAGATTTTGATTTTGATAAGGATTGTCTTTTCATCATATTATCTACTGCTATATACTTACTTGCAACCCATGGGGTAAAATGAATAGGTCTTATATATTGATGAGCTAAACGATTATAAAAAGTTGCACTATCTACTTCCATATCTATGCCACTTCTATTGACTATATTTAAATATTGTGTTACTTCTATTTGATCTTTTTCAATACTTGCCTTATAGGCTATAGAGAATGATAATAAATTTCTAGGAAGTGAAAGCTCAAAATCTCCTTTACAAACTACTCTACTCTGTAAAGCTTTTAATGAGCTAACTTTTTTCTTAAACTCATTTTGTTTTAAACTTAATTCACTTCGTATACTCTTCGCTTCATAAAAAAGATTAGACTTTTCAAGAGAAAACTCTCTAGCAGAATCAATCCAACTATTAGCATCTATTTTAGTAGGTTTAGCTAGTGTTAACATAGTATCTAGTGTTTCACTATTATATTGTATGGTACTAAGTTTTTTTTGCATATCTTTTATATATAGTGACTCTTTACATAAAGCATTTGACTCATCACACTTAAGCATAGTTTGTAAGCTTACACTAGTACCATCACATTTTGCTTTTATACCCTTAGCAAAACCTATGTAAGTAGTAGTAGGTTCATAACTATATATAGATTTATCTTTATAAACCATAAGTGAACTTGAGTAACTAAGAGTAGTTGAAAAAACAATAAAAGCTAATTTGTTTAATAGTTTCATTTTAAATCCTTTATGTATATATTTACTATTATAGCTTTTAAATATATCAAGTTTAGATATAATTTCATATGAATCATATAAAAAATTACGCATATAACCATACACCACTAAAGTTTGACTTTAAACAGAGCATTGAACGCTTTTTTGTTGAAGAGATACCTCTATATTCATTTTCAGGAAAAGGCAATTTTCTTATATTGAAAATAAAGAAGAGTGATATGAGTACTTGGAAACTCATAACAGTTTTAGCAAAAGCAGGAGACTTACAAGAGCGAGACATAGGCTATGCAGGGCTTAAAGATAAAAATGCAACAACTATTCAGTACATCTCTCTACCTAGAAGTGCAGAGAAAGAGTTAAATAAAAATTTAACCACTACTAAAATAGAGATATTGGAGCGTACATACAATAAAGCTCCCATCAAAATAGGACACCTAAAAGGTAATAGGTTTTCTATTGTTTTACATAAAATTAATAAGTCTGATGCAAAGTTTTTTAATACAACTGCAAAGATGATGCAGACTCATGGCATACCAAACTATTATGGCTACCAAAGATTTGGAGAAGATAGTAACTCATATATGCAAGGAAAAGAGATAGCTCATTCAGGTAAAAAACTAAAAGGTAGTAAAGAGAAACTACTTGTATCTGCTTACCAAAGTTACCTCTTTAACAGATGGTTAGGGGAGAGAGTAAAACTATCAACTACCATAGAGTACAACTCTTTAGAGAAAGCTACTAAAAAACTAAAGTACCCACTAGAGTTAGTAAAAGTTTTAGCTAAACAACCTCAAAAGTTCAAACTCTTCATAGGTGATATTGTTATCGCATACCCTCATGGTAAAACTAGCTTAGTAAAAGAGATGCTAAACTCTGCTACATTTTTTGAAAGCAAAAAAATCTCTCCTACAGGTCTACTATGTGGAGCAAATGTAGAAAGATCAAAAAGTGATGCCTACTATTTAGAAGAGCCTTATGATGACACCGAACTAAACACATTAAAGGGTGATAGACGCTTTGCATGGATATGGCCAAAAAATGTAGAGACAAAATATGATGAGACAAACAAAAAATTAACTGTTGACTTTTACCTACCAAAAGGCTCTTACGCTACAACATTTTTAGAAGAGATTGGAAAGTTTTCACTTAAATCTAAAGATTAAATATATAAATAACATAGTGTTAATTACACTATGTTTTATTTAGTTTAATTATTAAGTAGATTAAAGTTATTACTGTTTGGATTTTAGTTTTGAAGTTTAGTGGCGGACAAGGAGGGATTCGAACCCTCGGTAATCGTGAGACTACACGCCCTTAGCAGGGGCGCGGATTCAGCCAGCTCTCCCACTTGTCCGTAGTATTTGTTTTGTGAGTGGGATTATAATGAATAAACCTTAAACTAAAGCTTAAAAAATATAAATTTATTGTATTATTTTAAAAATTAATAAAAAATTCAATAGGATTAAAATTATGCTTAAAAAATTTACACCACTCATTGTACTTGCCATGTTTGCTATAGGTACCTACTTTATGGTACAAGGTATGAAAAATGCAACAAATATGGCTATGGATAAAAAAGAGACTACAAAGAGTCTATAACTTTTAGTATCTCTTCTACTTTTTGTTTTGGATTGCTATCTTTATATATTGGTCTTCCAACTACAGGAAAGTCTACACCCTCCTCTTTAGCAAGGTTTAGCGTAGCTACTCTCTGTTGATCTCCTGCATCTTCTCCAAAAGGTCTTATGCCAGGACATAGAGTTAAAAACTCTTTAGAAGTTACATTTTTAATAGCTCTACTTTCAAATGTTGAACTAACTACACCATCTAAACCATTTTCATAAGCCATTTTTGCAAACTGTTCTGCTTTTTGATCTATGTTTTTTTCATATACCTCTTTAAAGTTCTCTTCATCAAAAGATGTAAGAGCAGTAACAGCTAAAACTAGTGGTCTTTTTTCATAGCTAGATAATCTACTCATAACAGTTTTCATAGCTACCTTGCCTGCTGATGCGTGAATATTGAACATATCTACACCTAGTTTAGCTATCTCTTCTGCTGCATCTGCCATAGTATTTGGAATATCATATAACTTCAAATCAAGAAATATTTTAAAATCTGGATTTATCCTTTTTAACTCTTCTATAAATGGTTTTCCATCTCTAATGTAAGCACGAAAACCTACTTTCATCCATATATCATAATCTTTTAATAACTCTGCTAACTCTAAGTTCTCTTTTGCAGATGGTAAGTCAAGTGCAACACATAGCTTCATATTTAAACCTTTTATCATATTTATTGACTATAATTATACTTTAAATTTCAATAAAGTAAGGACTAAACGAAAATGTTTGGAAAAGAATCAAAAAGATACGATATACCACAAGATGTTATGGAGACATATCAATACGCTAAATTTAACACATCAAAGGGAGCTATTTTAGTAAAACTTTACCCTGATGATGCACCTAACACTGTAGCAAACTTTGCACACTTAGCAAATGATGGTTTTTACAATAATCTTAAATTTCACAGAGTTATAGATGGTTTTATGGCGCAAGGTGGTTGTCCACACTCAGGACCTACAGGAAATCCTGCTATGGCTGGAACTGGTGGACCAGACTGGCAAATAGATTGTGAAACAGATACTAGTACACAACCACATAGAAGAGGTACACTATCTATGGCACATGCAGGACCAAACACAGGTGGAAGCCAATTTTTCATAACTTTCGTAGCAACTCCACACTTAGATGGTGTACATACTGTCTTTGGTGCTATAGAGGAAGATGACACTGATTCATTTATGGTTTTAGATAACATAGAACAAGATGATGCTATTGAGTCAATAGAGATATTAGCTTCTAAATAGTTACATATTAACCATAAGAGTAGAGATTTTAGTCTTGTTAAATTATGAGACTAAAGTCTCTACTCCAAAGAGTTTTTATTAAGTACCTAAATTAGACAAATAGCTACTATTTCTCTTTTGCAAATAGTCATAAATAGCTTTTACCTCATGCTCGGTAAGATAGTAGCGAGGCATAATTGCATGGTTTTTATTTAAACTTTGTATCATTTTTGGTAAATCTACTCTTCTTATATCTGAACCTTTTATATATTTTTTACCAAGTTTTGTTTCATACTCTACTATGGTTTTACCCTCAGCATTAAGACCATGACATTGAACACAACTAACACCTCTTGGACTCTCATAAAGCATCTTACCATAATCATAATGAGATATAAAATCCTCACTTGAAATAAGAATTAATGGCAATAAAAATATCAGTTTCTTCATAGTTAGAGCATCCCTAAAGTATTTTTGATATAATACCTTAAAAATTATTATAAGGTAATTCTATGCAACTCATTGATGGCAAATCTTTATCGAAAAAAGTTCAAACTACTGTCGCTTTAGAAGTTGAACAACTTAAACTTGAAAAAAACATTGTTCCTGGACTTGCTGTAATACTTGTAGGAGATGACCCTGCTAGTCATGCTTATGTTAAGATGAAAGCAAAAGCTTGTGAGAAGGTTGGGTTTTACTCTATTACTCATAATATGCCAGATACTATTTCACAAGATGAGATTATAGCAACTATAGAGATGATGAACAATAATCCACGAATAGATGGTATTTTAGTTCAACTACCTCTACCTAAACATGTTGATACAGATAAAATTCTTGAAGTTATTGATCCTAAAAAAGATGTAGATGGTTTTCACTCTTACAATGTAGGGCGACTTGTAAGTAACCTTGACTCATTTGTAGCGTGTACTCCTTTAGGTGTTATGAAAATGTTTGAAGAGTACAACATAGAGCTACAAGGTAAAGATGTTTGTGTTGTTGGTGCTAGTAACATTGTAGGTAAACCTATGTCTGCTCTACTACTAAATGCAAATGCAACAGTAACAACAACTCACATATTTACTAAAGATTTAAAAGCTCATACAAGTAGAGCTGACATCATCATAGTAGGAGTAGGTGTACCTGCTCTCATAAAAGAAGATATGGTCAAAGATGGTGCTATAGTCATAGACATTGGCATAAACAGAGTAAAAGATGGCTCTTTGGTTGGTGATGTAGATTTTGAGGCTGTTAGTCCTAAATGTTCATTTATTACACCTGTTCCTGGTGGCGTTGGTCCTATGACCATTGCTATGCTACTCTCAAATACTTTAAAATCTGCAAAACAAAGGTCTTAAGTGAAAAAGTTTTTATCGGCTCTATATAGATTTTCAAGCTCTTGGACTGGTACAATTATTATTGTACTATTTCTAATATTTTTTGTTGCACAATCTTTTGTAATACCATCAGGTTCAATGAAAAGAACACAACTCATAGGTGATTTCTTATTTGCTAAAAAATTCTCTTATGGTATTCCTACTCCTCACTTACCTTGGTTAGAAGTACCAATATTACCAGACTTTAACAATAATGGTCACCTCATAGAAGGACCACGACCAAAAAGAGAAGATATTGTTATTTTTAGATACCCTAAAAATCATAAAATCCACTATGTTAAAAGATGTGTAGCTACAGGTGGAGATGAGATAATATATGCCGATAAAAAACTACTTATACACTTTAGTGAGGGTGATGAATACATCAAAAAAACTTACCCATCCTCTAAGATTGTCACTCTTAGAGGTAAACTATGGGTAGAGAACCCTTATATGAGTAAGTACCCTGGTATTCAGTATGAACCAGAGGGAGCTACTAGCTTTGAGATAATGTTACAGTACTACAGTTATAATAGTGAAATAGATATGCTACCCGTTATGGTAGAAGGGTTAAATGCTCCAGCTTATGAACTAGGCTCAAAAGTTATAAATGCTCTCTATACAAAAGTTGAAGATGATCACTTCTATATGATAGGTGATAACCGTGATAACTCTAACGATAGTCGTTTTTGGGGTTCAGTACCATACAAACTAATAGTAGGTAAACCTTGGTTAATCTACATGAGTCTTGAACATAGATCATACAATAAAGTTCTAAATGGAGATAGAAACTCTGGTGGCAAAGATAATGCAGGACTTAGAAGAGTTTGTGGAGATATAGCTATTGACTCTAAAGAGTGTGAAGAGCTTTGGGATAAACAGAGGTTTAAAATTCGTTGGGGTCGTGTAGGTAGAAGAATAGAGTCTATACAACTAGAGCAACCCATACAATAAAGGATAAAAATGTCAAATAGTAAAACTATATATATTGCAACAGACCATGCAGGTTATGCCATTAAAGCTTATGTTAAAGAGTTTGTAACAAATTTAGGACATAAAGTCATAGATTTGGGTCCAGACTCTGCAGATAGAGTTGACTACCCAGACTACGCTAAAAAGTGTGCAAATGAAGTAGTAGCAAACGAAGGTACACTAGGCATACTCATCTGTGGTACAGGCATAGGCATAAGCATAGCAGCCAACAAAGTAGCAGGAGTTAGAGCAGCACTATGTCACGACACATACACAGCTAAACTTACAAGACAGCATAACGATGCAAACATACTATGTTTTGGTGAGAGAGTAGTAGGAAAAGGTGTTATAGAAGATATGATAGAAGCCTTTACTACTACAGAGTTTGAGGGTGGAAGACATGCCAACAGAGTTGCCAAAATAGAGGGTTGTTCCTTTGGAGCAGATTTAGGCTAAAAACTTTAATAAAAGTAAAGGATATAAAATGGAACTATCGCAAAATGATAAAAAAATAATCTTAGATAGCATTAGAGATATACCAGATTTTCCAAAAGCAGGGATTGTTTTTAAAGATATAACTACTCTACTCTCAAACCCTAAAGCTTTCAATACACTCATGACACACCTTGAGAAGCGTTACAGAGAGTATGAGTTAGATTATATAGCTGGTATAGATGCTAGAGGCTTTATATTTGGCTCTATACTTGCAGATAGACTAGGTGTTGGTTTTGTACCTGTGCGAAAAAAAGGTAAACTCCCATACACTACAGTAGCTCAAAAATATACACTAGAGTATGGATTTGATGAAGTTGAAGTACACATAGATGCATTTGGTGAAAATGGATGTTGTAAGGGTGGTTGTGAGGCATCAAAAGTACTACTTATAGATGACCTCATAGCAACAGGAGGAACAGCAAAAGCTGCTGCAGACCTCATAGACAAAGTAGGTGCAAAATGTGTAGAAGCATGTTTCATAATGGAACTAGGCTTCTTAAATGGAAAAGATGGCATAGAAGCACCTGTCTACTCAGTATTAGAGATAGATTAAACTACTATCTACTACAAAGTTTCACAAAGTTTTTCTACTTTATGAAACTTTTTAAACTGTTTGCTTTTAAAGTAGCTCTACCACCTGTAGCTTCATAAAAATTATAAAAATAACTCTCACTATCCTCAGCATTTAAAGTAAATTTATTCATATATCTATTTACCTCTTCTATCTCTTCTTCTGTAGGTACAGTATTACCAACTAAGAGAGTTAACACACGAAAACTTTTTTGAGAATCTTGGCTACTTGGTTCACGATCACCTACACCTAACTCATCTATGAGTGCAGGAAATTGCCACCTTACTACAGAATCGGCTGTAAAATATTTACGACCATTCGAGTATGAATGATATTCTGGATTAGAAGAGAGCATAACATCACCTACTTCATCTAAACCTATTAATCCCATTAAATACAACTCAACATCATTATATGGAAGACTATTACCACCATTTGCAAATGGTCCAAAACCTGCTGCACTATATTTTCCATCTCCCTCATCTTGAAATGTGGAAGCATCAAAACCACCTATTTGTCCTTTTGCTCCACTTGATGTTTCAGCAAAGAAACCAGTATAATTCCAGTGTCCACCCATACCAGTACTTATGAGGGAGTTAGCCCAATTATGTAAAAGTTCATGAAGTGTAGGTCCATTATTTATACCTGCTCGATAAGGAAAATGCATCATACCTTGTAATTTACCATTTGAACCATAATACTCTGTATAATCATATATAGCTTTTCCTATGCCTTTAATACTATTTTGAACAGGATAAAATATACCATAATAATGAATTGCATCAGGTATTTCAACATTATTTGAAACTATAAATAGAAAGTCAAAACTATCATTAAAGTATTTATAAATATAAGTAGATAAAGTTTTCATTGTCTCATAGGTCGGTGCTACACTTTTATCGAAATTTGCATCAACATAAATGGCTAATGTATTTTGAGTAGCTACAGATAACTTACTACTTAACCTCATAGGTGGTTTTAATGTACACCTACTACTTCCTTGCTTTATGTAGTGTGTTGTATCACAAGTATCATTTACTCCATACTCCCAAGGCTGAGTTTCTTCTCTACTAATAGTTGTACAGTTTTCACAATCACTACAACCTTGTTCTACTTGAGTATTGTCACAATATCTAATGCTAATTCCATCATCATTACATAATGCACTCTGTAATATTTCAATGTTATTTCCCTGTTTGGGTCTGTCACATGCTTCAGTTACATTTAGTATTAAAATAAATACTATTAGTAAATTTACTATAATTTTCATGCCCCACACTCCTTATTTTTACTTATTATATTGTATGAGTATTATACAATATCTTTTAAATTATAGTAATTTTATCTTCTCTCTTTAGGGAAGAGTATGAGGCATGTAACAGTTTTGCTTCATATCTTTTAACTCTGCTTTACATAAATCACAAAAATCGTAAGGCATACCATTTAGAAGTAACACAGAGACTACCGACTGCCAGTCTGGAGATGAGTACATTATGCACTCTCTACTTGTACAGTGTTTAGCTTTATTGTGCGATATATTTGCAGGTACACCTAGTCTATGCCCAAACTCATGGGTTAAAACTATTTTCCAAGCTTGATTTTTAGTAATTACAGGAGCTCCATCTATGTTTACTTTATTGTAAGCTACTACATTTAGTGGCTGATCAGCTCTTTTTCCAAAAGCTATGCCTCTTAAAGACCTACCTTCTGTACTTCTAGTAAAGTGTAGTATGGGTGTATATATCATCACTATAGTTGTACTATTTTGAGGTAGAGTATTGAGTTTTTCTCTAAGTAGCTCTTTTTGAGCCTCTTGAAGTATATTTAAGTTATTAGATACACCAAAGTCATGTATGAAGTGATTTATATCAGACTCATTTAAAGTCAATTCTACATTTTTATGAACTATTACATTATTTGTAGTATATTTCTTAAGTTTTGCTATGGAAAAATCAAATGCATCTTTAGGAGCTGTAGCACCATTGATGCTTATGGGGAGTATGTTTATCTCTCTTGCACAAACTAAGTCAAAACTAACACTTTGGTAGCTACCCTCATTACCAACAGGCTTAGGATCTAACTTACACCCAACTAAAACCATAGCCAACACTACATAAATAATTATCTTTTTCATACATAACCCCTTTTTTATATATTACTATGAATATAGTTAAATCTACTATAAACTTCTTATAGTAAAATGTATCAAAGGATTTAAATGAAAAAGTTATCAATAGCCATAGACATGGGTGCAAAAAACAATGGTATTTTTATAGTAAAGAGTGAAGGTAGTAAAATATTACAAAAAAAAGCTACTAATATAGTTATTGATAATAATAATATCAATTTTTCAAAAAAGAGCCGTAGAGAAAATAGACATAAAGATAGAAACTACAAAAGAAGAAAACTAGCAAAAAGGTTGCTTGAAGAGCTAATTGATTTAAAGGCTTACAGTAGAGAACACAAAGAGAGTATTTTTGGCTTACTAAATAATCGTGGCTATACTTTTCTCTCTACTCAAAGTGAGTTTGAGGAGTTAAGTAGTATTACTATAGAGTTTGCTAAAACACACTTACAAGACCTTGCTAACTACTCAACTAAAGAGTCTTTAGAGGAGTACCTTACCAATAACTTTAAAGATGAAAAAGAGCTTTTAGCATTTCTTGATGATAGTGTTCAAAATATTACTAAGCAAAGTAGTAATCTTCTTAACTTTATTAACAAAAAGAAGATTTTAGCTGATTTAGATGAGTTAGAGACAAATAGCATTAGTAAATTTAAAGCATTTACTTACATAAAATTTATGCTTTTTAGATGTGGCTATAGAGATTTGGGTAAAAATGAAAAAGAGATTACAACAAAACTTAAAACAGAAGATGTAGACCTCTCTAAAGTAGACTTTGAAAAAGAGAGAGCATCTATAGACTCTTTGACATTTAACAGCAACTACAGTAAAAGTGAAAATAAAAAAGCTATTATTGATGACCTAAAACTACTTAAAGCTTTTTTACAAAATGTAGCAAAAGAGATAGCCACAGGAGCTAAACCACGCAAAAAGTACCTACTAGAGATAAAAGATGAGATAGAAAAGCTTGACTTTATAGAAAATAAAGAGAGTTTTTACCACCTTATAGCAAACATATCAAACCTACAACTACGAGTCTTAAGAAAGTTTTTTAACCATAATTCATCTCATAATAGCAAGTTTGATATACTTAAAAACTATTTTGTATCTCATCACTATAAAAGTCAGAGTGAAAAGAGTTTACAAAAAGAGTTAATGCCATATCTTAACAAACATCATAACATTAAAGAGTTTTTACAAAAGACACCACCACACCTTACTATTCCTCCCTATGAAGACATGAACAATCGTGATACTTATAAGTGTAACTCTATGCTTATAAAACCTAGCATTATTACTAATGAGCTTAAAGAAGCAGTTGATTACATACTTACCAATCCTCAATTTGAACAACTTAAACTTAGTGAAGAGGGAGTATTTACTATAAAGAAGCTAATTAAAAATAGAGTAATAGAAGATAACCAACTCATAAAAACAGATTTTACCTACTCTAAGTACCTCCAACGAATACTAGATGCTACTCCAGAGCTTACATCAAGAGAGTTGAACCCTAGAAATGTATTTAAACATCAAAAAAAGTTTGAACGAGGTACGATAGATAGTGTAGTTATATTTAAAAAAGAGTTTGGAGAGAAGATATATAATGCTCTTAGACCTATAGCAAAAAAGTATTACGAGGAGGAGAGTAAGATTCATAGTGGCATATATGATGAGTCTACCTCCATACTCACACCATGTCACACAAATACCCCATACAAAAACAATGCAAAACATCTTCTACTTAAACCTATATACTCATATAGTTTTACACCCAAAGAAGCAGAGGATTTTTTAGAGAATATTAAAGAGACAAAAGGTCTACAAACAGCTCTAAAAAGAGTAGCAGATGAAGCAAAGAAATATCAAAATAGTTTCTACCACATAGTAGATGCATGTTATAACAATGAAAAATGCTTAGATGATAAAGAGATCAAAACTATAGTCAAAAATCTCAATAAAAACTTACAAGAGTTAAAAACTATTTTGGGAGATAAAGAGACCTACTTAAAAGAGCTTGAAGAGTTAAACAGTAGTAGTCTAAAACGAGTACTCAATACATTTTTACAAACCTACAACATACTCTTTAAAGAGTTAAGTGGATTTAACAAAACTTGTAAACACTGTACAGCTGAAAATGCCATACGAAGCGATGAGAGCCATACCATAGCCAAACGCCTACTAAGTGATGTTGCTAAGCCCATAGATGGTATGTTAGATATGATGCTCAACAGAGTTGCATTTGAAATAGTAGAAGATATAGAACCAAAAGATATAGAAGACATAGAGAGCCTAGAGATACTCCTAGAGCAAAATCGTTTTGAGTTTGAAGAGAATTTAAACACTATTAAAAGAGCAAATAACTCTCAAATAAAAAAATATAAAAGAGATAACAAAGATAGACTCAATATATCTATCTGCCCATATAGTGGAGAGAAGTTTGATAAGGGAGATTGGGATCATATATTGCCACAAAGTCAAGGGGTCTACAACTCAAAAGCCAATATGATATATGTTAGTAGTGATGGCAATCAAAACATAAAAGGCTCAAGAAACTTAACACTAGAAGAGTTAGCCAAACCACACTTAAAGGCTATGTTTAAAGATGATGATATTACTAAAATAAAGAGCATCATCAAAGAGGGATTATCTACTATACAAAAAGAGCAGTTTAGTAACTTTGATAACCTCAAACTACATCAACAAATAGCTTTACGATATGCTCTGTTTATGCGTGGTACTCCTGAGTTTAACAAAGCATTCGAGCTTCTTAAACTAGATAAACTAAAAACCATTACAAATGGTACACAAAAAAGATTAGCTAGATTTGTTTATGAGAAATTAGTTGAGAAGTATCCAAATATCTTTAAAAACATAAGCGTAGATAGTAAAACCATAGACAATAAACTAGTATCTACTACTAGAAATCTTTTATCCGATAGCCAAGAAGTACTAAAAAAACAGAAAATACAAGATAGCCACTCTCACTGCATAGATGCTATGGTAGTATTTCATTTAGCCAACTCAAAAGCCCAACGCATAACAAAAGCTGACAATACAAAAGAGATGATAAGTAAAAAAGTATTTTACTACAATTTTGAAGATATATATTTGAATGAATCAAGCATAAACCATCTCTCTAAGAGAAAAACATTCATCAACTCACCTAAAAAAGAGTTAGGTTCATATAAACTATTTGATGATACTATCTATAGTGAACACTACAAACACATTAGCAAAGAGTTACTCAAAGACAAAAAGTCACTCAAAGATAAAGATCTTAAACTTCTTATAGAGTATCAACTCCTTTTTATTAACAGAAAAAATAAAAAGATATTTATAGAAAATAGCCAACAGATAGAAGATAACACTATCTACCAAATAGATGTAGCTAAAACTTCAAACCTCATATATGGACTCTTTAATAAAAAAGATAAAAGTTCACTAGTAGAGTTAAAATTTTTAGACAAACTACAGTACTTCACTTCACGCAAAGAGATACAAAACATCTTCTTTGATGAGAAGCAGACAAAACTAAAAGAGTTTAGCCAAATAAAAAGCATACCACCATACAGTACAAAGCTCTACAGAGCTATTTATAAAAAGCTACAAAATTTAGAGGGGCTATTTAATATAAGCGATGAGGGTAAATCTACACTAAATAGTAAAGTATTGGAGGAGTTTCAAACAAACCTTTATGCTTCAAAACAAAAAGACTCAAACAAACAAGAGAGAAAACGAGGAAAAAAACGACATAAATTTACCTTACCAATTATGGGGAGTCCAAAATTTCGCATAAAAAGAGGCGATACTTGGCAAGTATTAGGTAATAAAGATATAGCAACAAAAAATTATCTTATAGATGGCAATATTAAACCTATAGCCTTTTTCTCTAAAAATACTATCTCTCTGAAAATAACTGATTTGTTAGACTGTCTACTTTTAGATAAAAACACACAAAGCATTTATGATGTAGAGGTTAATATTGAACCAATTATTGACTATGTTTCAAAATTACAGTACTTAGTAAGTGAAGCTAAACGCTGTACGGTTATTGTAACATTTAGTAAAAAATCATTTATTCAAACATACAACTGGCACAAAAATAATAGAGTTACAAATGTTCCATACTGCTATAAAATACCTTTTATTGGGTTAGATAATATCAAGCTTTTTGATGGAGCAAAAGACCAACAATTTAGGCTATTTTTAGAATATTTTATTGAAAATAAAAACTCTTCTTTGAGTAGATATATAGGTTCTATTCGAGATGGTCTTAAAGGAAAAGCCACAATTCTTGACAACAACACTCAAAGCATTACTTTACAATATAAAGCAGGTATTAATAGTGCTAAAAAACAGATTATTATAGACAATCTTAATGAAACATATCATAGTAAATAGCTATGGTCTCTTTTTGGGGCTTAAGTCTCATAGAGTGACCATCAAAGAGAAAGGTAAGCTCATAGAAGAGGTAGCACTAAATCGTGTTAAGTCCATACAGGTACTCTCACGAGGTATCTCACTCTCATCAGACCTAATAAACTCTTGTAGCCATAGAGGCATAAAAATATTTTTCAATACCTTTAACTCCTTTTCAGCTCTACATACACTCTATGAACACAAGTCAGTACTTGTACGCAAAAATCAATTTGAAGTGTGTGATAGTCTAAAGGGCTTAGAGTTGGCACAAAAACTAATAGTAGGTAAACTTAAAAATCAAAGAGCCACTCTACTATATAGTAGTAGAAACATCACACATAGAAGAAAAGATGAAACCATAGATTTTTTTGATAAATCTATCAGACAACTCAAAAACAAAAAAGAGCTATCTAAAGAGTACATCTTAGGTGTAGAGGGTTCTAGTGCAAGGTACTACTTTGAGTATCTGCGTGATATGGAGCTATTTCCTAGTAGTTTTGTCTATCGTACAAAACGCCACTCAGAAGAGATTACAAATATAGCTCTTAACTATGGGTATGCTATACTATTTAACTTCATCTACAAATCTTGTATAAATGCTGGATTAGAGCCGTATTATGGGGTACTACACACTACAAGAAGTGCTAAACCATCACTAGTGCTAGATATTATGGAAGAGTACAGAAGTTTTGTAGTAGACAGAAACATAATTAAACTGCGTTCCAAACTAGCTAAAGCCTCTAGTTTTGATAGGGTTAAAAAAGAGGTAGCCTCTGCCATACTTACAACACTAGCTAAGAAGTACAAATATAATCATCGTAAACTAACCCTAGAGAGCATAATACAAAGACAGGTATATAAAATATCTGGTTACTTTTGTGGTGAAGCCAAATACAAATCATATATATTTAGGTGGTAAAAAATGTATGCACAAGTTCTAGTAAGTTATGATATAAGCGATACTAAAAATAGAAATAAGCTTTTTGAAGATCTTAAAGATTTAGGTTTGAGACCCATTCAAAAGTCAGTATTTTGGGGGTATCTTTTAGTACATGAAAAGAGAATAATTAAAAAACTTTTTAGACACTACTGCGATAAAGATTGTGACAGAGCTTTCATCATAAATGCTACACTAGATAAAGATATGAGTGATAGTTTTGGGTATGATAGTGAAGACTTCAAACATCCAAATAGTTTTAAGATAATATAATGATACCTATAAACCTCATCAGACAGTACCATTTTTGCCCTCGCATAGTATACTACTCCCTACTTACCAACATTAAACCCATATATCCTAGACAAGTATCGTTAGGTTTAGAGTATCATAAACTCCAAGAGAGACTCTCTAAAAATCGTAAATTTGAAAAACTCCACATAGACTATGAAGAGGTAATACTAGATAAGTATTTGGAAAATGAACAATGGAATATAGTAGGTAAAATTGATATGGCACTACTCTGTAAAGATGAAGTAATACCCATAGAGTTTAAAGATATTAATGCTAAAAAACCATCATACTCTCATATATTACAACTATATGGATATGGGTTATTACTTGAAAAAGAGTATGAAAAAAGATTTAGTAGAGCCATAGTCATCTACGGTAACAATATGAAACTTTTTCATATAGAGATAACGCAAAAAATAAAAGATGATTTTTTAAAAACAGTAAAAAAGATAGAGAGTATAGTAGCAAATGGTAATTTTCCACATAGTAGTGCTAACGACAAACAGTGTAGTCAATGTGAATATTTGAACTATTGTGATGATAGATTTTAAAAAGTGACGGATGGGTATGCTCTAAAGAGCAGATGACCCACTTCATTTGTATTTATCCGTCATTATGATTTCAACCAGAGGTACTTACTAGATATAATTTGTTAGTATTAGATTATACCATTTTTTCCACAAATATACAACTTTTTATAGTTTTTTTATTTTACGAAAAAAACAACAACCCAAAAGCTCCCAAAAGCCCAAATATAGGGCTTCAAAAATGCTCTAACAAATTATATCTAGTAAACACTTAGTTTGAAACGATGATGTTAAAATTGATATTGATATAGATATAGCTAACAAATTATATCTAGTAAACACTTAGTTTGAAACATTAAAAAAGGGCGTTCTTACTACGAAATAAAGTTCTCTAACAAATTATATCTAGTAAACACTTAGTTTGAAACAGTGAATATGTGTTTGAGTTCGAGTTTGAGATTAAACTAACAAATTATATCTAGTAAACACTTAGTTTGAAACACCGAACCACACTGTCTCGAAATATGTTTTAAAGAACTAACAAATTATATCTAGTAAACACTTAGTTTGAAACAAGTTATCATTCAAATTATTAATATTTTTACTATTCTAACAAATTATATCTAGTAAACACTTAGTTTGAAACAAATTGGTCTAACAGTTTTAGAATTAATAGACTTACTAACAAATTATATCTAGTAAACACTTAGTTTGAAACAAGGGTGGAGAGTTGCGAGAGATACAAGTATTGCACTAACAAATTATATCTAGTAAACACTTAGTTTGAAACGCTAATCGTGCATTTTGTACAGCTAATCTAGCAAATCTAACAAATTATATCTAGTAAACACTTAGTTTGAAACATAAGTATCTTCTATGTAGCCTCTTAGCTCCCGTCTAACAAATTATATCTAGTAAACACTTAGTTTGAAACATCTTCCTAAATATAAAGCTAAAAAGTTAAAAGACTAACAAATTATATCTAGTAAACACTTAGTTTGAAACTGAAATCTAGCATCAACAATTCTCAATAGATTCTTGCTAACAAATTATATCTAGTAAACACTTAGTTTGAAACAAAAAAGATGACTGACACACTCGGCTCTATGGTAGCTAAGAGAGTGTAAACCTAACTGTGTAAACCCACCTCTTAACCAGTAATCAGTTAGTATATTTTGACATAATTTCGCTGAAAAATATACAAAGTTGAGGATAAATTTCAAACCAATTTCTGATACTGGATATATTCCATTTCTCTTGTTGCTCTTGAGT
>Ga0256827_10000125_pt1 | contig 40808 bp, 40 predicted proteins | sample CV84metaG_FD_185977 | JGI IMG/M metagenome (GOLD analysis project Ga0256827, IMG submission 185977) | Hydrothermal vent microbial communities from East Pacific Rise, Pacific Ocean - CV84 | ecosystem: Environmental > Aquatic > Marine > Hydrothermal vents | place: Pacific Ocean: East Pacific Rise... | reverse complement strand
AATGATGGAGATATGTCAAAGTTAGAAGGTACTTATAGTAAATTCTTGGAGAGTCTAAATGCCTAACACCATGACCGTAACCTCCCTAAACACAAAAATCAAATCTCTCCTAGAAACCACCTTCATGCACATCCTAGTAGAAGGCGAAATTTCATCCGTAACCTATCATAATTCAGGTCACGTCTACTTCTCTATAAAAGACCAAAACTCTAGCATTAAGTGTGTAATGTTTCGTTCAAACGCCAATCGTATGAAATTTAGGTTAGAGCGTGGGCAACATGTGGTGGTTAATGGGTCGATAAGTGTCTATACCCCTCGTGGAGAGTATCAGTTGCTTACTGTTTCTATTGAGCCTTTTGGGCAGGGGGCTTTGGCTTTGGCTTATGACCAGCTCAAAGAGAAGTTGCAACAGAAAGGGTATTTTGACCCACGCAATAAGAAAACTCAACCTCAATTTATTAAAAAAATTGCATTGGTAACGGCTAGTAAGAGTGCTGGATTACAAGATATGCTCAAAATTATTGATAAGCGGTGGCGACTGCTTGATATTGTGATTATTGATACATTGGTTCAAGGCGATAAGTCTGCTCCACAGATAGCTGAGGCACTTGCTTATGCCGATACATTGGGCTGTGATGCTATAGTTGTTGGTCGTGGGGGTGGAAGCAAAGAGGATTTGTGGGCATTTAATGAAGAGATAGTTGCTGATGCAATCTTTAACCTTAATACGTTTGTGGTTTCGGCTGTGGGGCATGAGGTTGATGTGCTTATCTCTGATTTTGTAGCAGATTTGCGAGCTCCTACGCCTAGTGCTTCGATTGAGATGATTTTGCCTGACCAAAATGAACTGCTTTATACTCTAAGTGAGATGCAAGAGCGATATCAACGGACTGTGAATCAGATTATTTTTAATAAAGAGAGTTCCTTAACCTCATTAAATCAAGAGCTTTCACGCCACTCTATTTCCAGAAAAGTAGCAATGGTTGAGAAAGATTTTTTGCTACTTGAAGATGAGTTTAAAAGGGTTATGGAGTATAGATTGAGTGAATATGAAGCCAAGTTGGCTCCTCTTTCTCAACAGCTTCAAGATAATTTTGTATATGCTTTAGATGTAAAGATGCAAAATCTTAATAGCTTAGAGCAGAAGATGAGACTCTATGACCCAAAAGAGAAACAAAGAGAGGGGTGGGGAGAGGTTGTACTTGATGGAAAACGGGTTGACTTATCAGTTATAAAAGAGCAGGATAGGTTTATAATAACAGACACAAAAACCAAGCTTGAAGTAGCTTGTATTAACAAGGAAAAATTATAGTGAAAAATATAACAGATAAGCTCTTTTGGGTTGCTTTGGTCATTTTAGGCTTCTATATGATGTATCAAAAGGGGTGGATCTTAACCAATTTTAAATCGGTTGATGTCAAAGTAGCTTATGATATGATGCAGAGTGATGAGGGGAACTTGACTATTTTAGATGTACGTACTCCACAAGAGTATAAAGAGGGGCATATTGCCAATTCTCAGTTGGTTCCTTTACATGCATTGGCTTCTAACCTTTCGATGGTTGACAAATCTAAAACGGTTTTGGTCTATTGCCGAAGTGGTAGCCGTTCGGTTTCTGCTTCTCGTATTTTGAGTGATAATGGCTTTACTGTGATTAATATGAAAGGTGGATTGATGGTTTGGGGGGCAGAGAATTATCCTCTAGAGCAATAAAAATATTGCTCTAGTCTTTTTAGATTAAAATTTATTTTTTATCAGGTCTTTTTTCATCTGGAAGTTTAGATAAGTCTGCTTCATCAAACATCTCTATCTTTGGAATAAAGATAGCAACGAGAGTAACAACTACACCAAAGATAAGTACAACTAAATGCTCATTTCCAGGAAAGAAGTCTGTTAAAATCACTTTTCCTGAGCTTTCTCCCATAAGAGGTTTAAAAATATCATCGTAATATAGTGTAAACACTAAACCTCCTAAGAGACCACCTATCGCTCCCACAAGAACATCAATCCGACCCTCTGCAATAGAGACAGGACCTGTTCCTGGACATTTTCCTAAAATAGCCATAGAGATACCAAAAATAATTCCTCCAATAACTAATCCTTGCCAAATAATGGGCTTAATATGATAGTGTGCACCACCCGCTTCTATCATAAAGTAGAGACCAATACTTGTAAGTCCTACCGTTAAAAAAAGCATTTTGGGGACGATGGTATCTTTTAACATAGCAAATCCAGCAATTTTTTCGAATTTATCTACTCTTGTATATTGAATAATACCACCAAAAATAATACCAATAAGGAAAACCAATACTAAAGAGCCATGTCCTTGATGGATAACATTTTCAAACATTTGGGCTACTCTTGAAGGAAAATCTTCTCCAGCTGTTTTAACTATAATATCCATTATTTTTCTCCTTTATGGTAAAAGTACTTTCCTGTTATAACTAGAGTAATCATAACTACTGCACCAAATATCATTGCTGACATTGCAAGTTGACTCATTCCTGACATGAAGTGTCCAGAGGTACATCCCCCTGCAAGTCTAGCACCAATAATCATCATGAATCCAGCAAAAAAACTCCAAAGTAATCGAGAGATAATTGAGTTGTTTTTATGTTTTTTCCAGCCCGTTGGAATAAATGATATTCTAAATGATTTGGTTAAAAATACAGAGGTAATAAATCCCCCTACAAGAACACCTATAAGCATAACTCCTTCCCATGCACCAGCTGATTGAATATCTTTTAAATAAGTATATTTTTCAGGATCTAAATCAAAAACCAATCCTGCAAAATAAGGTACATAAGTTGATGCACCTATAGGTCTATCTGCACCAAAAATAGAAAATGTCATTAGGAGTAGAGCAGACATTAATATTCCACCCATCCACCAAGGTAAACGATACATAAAAATCCTTTAAATTTTTTTAGAAGTATAACAGAATATCAATCTAATTTACTCTTTCTTGAATATTTTATCTATAAAAACTATCAAAGTGAGAAAAGAGAGACTCTAGTTTGTAGAATTTAGTTTTATTTTAACCTCTTGATAACAAGCCGAAGCTCCTTCCTCACTTATTATACTTGGGGTTAAGAAGTTAACACCAATGGTATTTGATGGTATAACTACGGAATCCTCTCGTATATCTTCGCTATTTCTTACTATAAATGTATGCTCTCCATATTTTGAAACTACGTTTACCTCTTCGCCATCTTTAAAGCCAAGTTTAGGGTTTAAACTGATCGTCTTATCACGTTTAAATTGGGTGTTTAATGACTTATTCCCTTTTGGGCTTAGTAGCCAATAATCCTCTATTATTTTCTCTTTTTTAGATTTTCGTCTGGCACGTGTGAACTGTTTTGTTTTTATAAAATCATCGCCAAATTCATCGGGAAATATAAACTCCTCCTCTCCATCTTCTCCAAATCCATCTGTGTAAGGGGTCTCCTGATAAGCAGGAGATAGGTAGTACTCACCCTCTTTTTTACACTGATTTAACCATAAATTTATGTAATGCTCTTCTGATTCTAGAGTATTAAATCCAAATTTTTGGAGTAGAGTATTTGTAAATTCATATTCACTAATGCCATAATCAGATTCTGTTACTGTTCTCATAGGCGTTACATAGTGGTGGGCGTAGCTTAGGCGAACATCACTCTTTTCAAAGAAGTTTTTGGCAGGAATAACAATATCGGCTATTGCTGATGTCTCATTTTCATAGAGTCCATAGTAGATAATAGTGTTTGTCTTTTTTAGCTCTTCTATGACACGGTTAGAGTTAGGCATGGACGCTACAGGATTTCCTCCTTGAATGAGTACTGTTTCAAAGTTCCCAAAAGGGCTATTTACTTTTTCTACTTTTTCAGTTCTTACTGTAAATGGGTTTTTAAAGTCTAATTTTGAGTTACCTAAGAATCCAACACCACAACCCTCTTTACCAAATTTCCCAAGAATAACTGCCAAAGAGTCAATAGCTTGTAGTACAAGATGTCCTGTTGAGTATTTCTGAACACCATTTCCTATTAAAAATACTGTTTTTTTACCATCTATCATCTCTAATACATGACCCAACTCTTGTAGGTCTGTACCAATATAGTCTAAAATTGGGCGTATTCTAAACTCTTGAGTAAACTCATAATAATCTTCATGGTCAGGTGCATGCTCTTCTATAAACTCTTGGTCTTCAAAGTCGCCCATAAGTGCAAAACGTGCTAACATGACAGCTGTAAAAAAATCTGAACGAGGAGTAATTTGCAAATGAATGTCTGCTTTTTTAGCAATAGCTGTTTTGACTGGATCAATAACTATAATCTTTTTACCTTCTATATGGGGCATAAGATGAGAGGCGGTAACTGTAATATTTTTTCCCCAAATAACGACCACTTCAGCTTTTGCAATTTGTTCTGGTGGTAAGATTCTATTAACTCCTCGACCCTCTACAATTCCTGCATCTCCTGAGCCATCACAAAGTGTACCTTTTGTTGTTGTTCCCTCTATTTTTTCAAATAGTAAATTGGTAATATCTTGCATCACTCCAAAGTTTCCAGAGCCTCTCCACAGTAGTTTTGTCTGCTTCTCTAAAGCCTCTTTTGTTGCATCAAGGGCTTTCTCTAATGTTGTCTCTTTTCCATTAACTCTTGGGATTATAATTCTTGGTTCTTGGGGCATCTCTCTATTTAGTAACGCACACAACGCACCATTGGATGTTGGGTGGTTTGGGTCTGCTTGGATTTTTCCATCTATGGCAACAATACCACATGCATCTGGGCAATCAAGCCCACAAGTTGTCTTTATTTCACTCATCTGAATTCAACCTTTAGTAGTTTAGAGAAGTTCTCTTTTGGATTTTTGATTATAATCTCTGTTCGGTATGACGAGATAAACTTCTCATCGGTAACTGCCCAAATTTTCGAGATTTTATAGTTGCTTTTCTTATCATTAATATAAATGATTTTTTTCTTAATATCTAGAAGTTCATCTGTCTCTAAAAAAAGAACCAGCTTGGCAGAGCTTAAATCTTTGAGTTGAGCCAAAGGGGTACCCATATTGACATAATCGCCTTTATGGACTAGAAGTTTATCTATAAATTTATGACTAATTTTAATATCTTTTTTAGAAATACTATCTTTGAGGCGTGCTATTTCATACTTTAAATCGATACTCTGTTTCTTTAGAGAATCTATTTTCTCTTTGGTTGAAAAATATTGGGTTTTGGTTGAGGTAAAAGTATAGAATGCATTATCTCTTTGTGTCTTTGATGCTGAGCTAATCTCCGAAAGACGATTATAATATGACTCTTGACGGTCAAGTGACTCTTTGAGTGCCAAAAGTATTGTCTTGTTGGTTTTTAACATACTTTTAATAAGCTTGAGAGAAGCGTAAGATGAGTTGAGTTTAATTTTATCTAAATTTTTATCAAGTTGAATAATTGTATTGCTCGAGACCTCTGTTCCCTCTAAGTGAATTTTTACTCCTGTCACTTGTGCTGAAACGGCAGATTTTAAAGTAATAGTTTCTACAGGTTGAATCTTTGCGTAGTGTACTTTGGCAAGAAGAAATAGGGGGCTTAATAGTAATAGTAGTAGTTTCATTTATTATCTCTTTTTATAATCATTTTTAGCGATTATAACAAGAAAATTTTAAAGAGGTGCAATTAAAAAAAGAAGCTATTCATCTGATATTTTATCCTTTTAGTAATCTTATTGTACTTTTTTATGATATTATATTTATTTTAAAGCAATTTTGTTAAATAAATTAGAAAAGGAATATTATGAATAAAGTAATTTTTATTATTCTATTTATTGGATTAGTCTCTAAATTATATGGAGAAGAGAAAAAAATCTTGTCTATTCCCTTTGGAGTTCTTGATTTTGGAGAAGTTAAAGTTAATGAGTCTCGAACAAAAACCATTACTGTCTCAAATGAAGGAGATAGTATATTAACTATTTCACGTATTCGTTTGCATGAGAAGGTTGAAGATAGTTATAAAATTAGTAATTGGGTAGGAGCTTTGGCTCCAGATCAAAGTCTTGATATAAATATAACATTTATGCCTAAAGATAAAGGTAAGAGAGAGGGACTTTTTTATATTGACTCGGATAGAACAAATAGCGGAGATAGAAGTAGATTATTAAGAGGTAGAGGTATTTTAGATGAGAATAGTACAGTAAGTAGCTATATGTCAACATGTACAGGGGCTTTTGATATCATAGGAAATGGCGATTATGGTCGGCTCTCTTATGGAGATACTGTTTCTAGAACGTTTCAGATTAAAAATCGTGGGACAATACCTTTGATTATATCTAATGTCTATCTTCATCCCTATATTAAAGAGATGTTTACCATTAATGGAGAGTGGTCAAATGTAACCGTTGCAGGAGAAGAGTCTGTTTTTATAACTATTGATTATCATCCTACAAAAGAGGCTAAAGGGAAAACTAAGGGTCTTTTTTATGTTAAGGCAACTACTTGTACTGGTACCAATTCTAAATTTCTCGACGGTAGATTAAATGTCAGTGTATTTCCTTTAAAAAAGACAGGGCAGACTAAAAGTTTTGGATTGGCTTACTATGAAGTGAAGGATGGGAGCTTAAAAGATGATGGTTATTATCAAAAAGGTCTTGATTCGAATTTTACACGAGATTATGAAAAAGAGATAGTTACTGACCATATTACAGGGCTTATGTGGCAAGATAATTTAGATGCAAAACAGATTGTAAAACCTTGGATTACAGAAGAAAATTATGCTTTGGGAGATTATAATAATAGCTCTGGAGATACAGCTATTACCTATTGTTATGATTTAGTTTTAGGGGGATATAATGATTGGCGACTACCTTCACGTCAAGAGTTAGATACTATTGTTCGATATTCATCCTCTTGGACTGCTTTGACAGCTATGAACTCTATCTTTAAAAATGTTGCTGAAATGTTTGATATTGAAGGAGGAAAAAGTTATTGGAGTGCTACTCCAAGTGCTTTTTGGGATAAAAATGCTTGGTTTATTCTTTTTAGTCATGGTGCAATGAATAGTAGATCGAAAAGAGATAATTGTTATGTTCGCTGTGTAAGAGATAAATAAAAGGAGATAGAAATGAAAATATTTTTTTTGATTATGATTGGCTTAGGTAGTTTAGTTTATGCAGATTTTAGCCGAATAGATGGAGTTGTTCTTGATAATAATCAGGGATTAGAATGGCAGGATAGTTATCTTGATAATAATACCGTAAAATTTATAGGATGGGAAGGAGCGATAGAGTATTGTGAAAATCTAGTATTGAATGATAAAAGTGATTGGAGGCTTCCAAATGTTAAAGAGTTAAGCTCTTTGATTGATGACTCACGCCACAGTCCTGCAATTTATCCTGTTTTTGAAAATACAGTTTTTGAACCTTATATTGGCTATTATTGGAGTTCAACGACAAGTTATTTGGATGGGGAATATAGTAAATGGATGGTCTCTTTTTTTTATGAAGGAAATCGTTATGTCGCTTTTGATAGATTTCGTATTTGTGCTGTTCGATGCGTAAGAGGAGGAGATTAATATTTATTTAATAAAGTAGGTGTGACGATAAGCCGGGTTTTGTCGTTGGGTAGTTATTTATCTAGGCGTATGGTTGCCCATACGCTCAAGCGAGACACCATTGTCAACTAAATGACTTTATGAGATTTTTACCATGTGCCTCTTGCTACGAACAGGGTTTACCTAGCTACCTATGTTACCATAAGTACTGGTGCGCTCTTACCGCACCCTTTCACCTTGACCATCTACCTATCGGAAATAGGGGGAGGGGGACGAGAAGATATAATCTTCTCAAATAGATAGATGGCTGTCTACTCTCTGTTGCACTTGCCCTCAGATTACTCTGGCCATCCGTTAGATGGAGTCCTATCTCACATGTAGCCCGGACTTTCCTCTCGTGACTCATTATAAGCCACCAGCAACTACCTGTCACACCTAATGACAGTATAACATAAAAAAATTATTTTTAAAATAAGTAGTTCATCTCTAGGCGTATCTCATGGTAAGAGGGGTCTTTTTTATAGCTACCATCACTATTTTTTACCGAATTCCTCTCTTTTACAATAGCGGTACGGAGTTTTGTTATAAAATTAGGATGCTCTTTAAAACGTTTAATAATATCCATATTAAAGACATCGATGTCTGAGCTAACAGCAGGTTTGTTGTCATCAAAATCCTCTTTGGCATAACGCATCATAACTCTAAGTCCTGAGACTAGTTTAGCTTTTGAAAAGTCATAATCTGCTCGAATTAAAAAACTCTCTGTATTGGCATACCAGTTAGTCTGCCCCATAGCTCGGGTATATCCTGCTGTAGCAAATCCACGCCATGGAGTGACAAAATCTCCTTCATCTGCAACTTTTGAGTATCCTAAACGTAAACTTCCTGCCCCTTTAATAAAGTCAACTCGAGTTGCAATAAGTGCTGACTCTAGACTATTAGGATTACTATATCCTGTTGTGTTATTACGAAGATTTGCTCCTCCTATGGCTCCTGCTCCTTCATCAAACTGTTTTATATAGCGAATAGAGGGCTTAATTTTAAATTTTCTGTCGAATTTAAAAGTATGTGTACCTTCTAGACTAAGAGTAGAGATTAAATCAGGTACAGCGGTAAATCCAAGGCGAAGGGTTGTTCTCTTAATACCTTTATTTTTTATATCAAGCATAATTAATCTATCATCAATCCCTTTTTCGTTTAGTTTTGATACGGTAAGTCCTCGGTGCATTCCGCCATCATCATTTTCACTCCATTGACTATAAGGAGTATCATCATCACTATAGGCTAGGACATGATGAAATGAATCATGGTCTCTTAGCTTCTGTTTTGTAATATACGCCAGTTGAATTTTTGTTTTTGGAATCGCTCCTATTTTTGCATAGGCTCCCTCAAAACTATTTGGAATCATTTTTGTATCATTTGATTTTAGAAGAGGACTCTCTATTAGAAATCGACCTAATTTTAGGCTATTTTTATTTTTTTTATACTGAATATAGCTTTGAGCCATACTTGTTAAGTTATAACTTCCATCTGTTGCAAAATTATAACGACTAAAGATATCTTTTCCCGAACGATAATCACTAGGAGCCATATCGGTATGCCATATATTTTGAGAGGTGTATATTCCTGAGGTAAATGAAAGACCTTTAAATTGTGCACTTTTATAGATTAGACTCCCTCCTAATCCAACTGCAAATTGGTCTATTCCTACACTTTCAGGATTAAAAAGAAAATTATTTAATCGAATACGACCATAAAACATTCCCCCTTTCATAAACTCTTTTAGGGTATCGACTTCATCAGGCAGTTGTGTATACTGCAGAGTCATATTACATCTAATTTTTTGTTTGACGATGTTATCCTCTTCATTACTTTTTTGTGCAAGGAGAGGAAGTGTTGTGAGTGAGAGTACAATGAGTAGAAATCTCATTTTAATCCTTAATTTTCTTAATTAATAATTTTTTGAATGTTAAAGATTATTGTATCTTTAAAGTAATTAATAGTCATCTATTTTAGCTAAAAAGTAGCAGAACAGTAGAAGGTTGTTGATAGATGTAGCAACGTTTAAAACCCGAAATAACAATATTGGATAGAGTTTTATAGAAAATAGTAAATAGTGTTAAACTTTCGTTATAATATGCTCATTATTTTAGAAGGTTATCAATGCAATCAAACTTCTCTTCTTTAGACTGGATGATATTTGCGTCATATTTTTTACTACTTATCTTAACCTCTGTTGTGTTAAGTCAAACTAAGATTAAAACATCTCGGGAATATTTTACAGGTGGTAATGCGATGCCAATGTTTGCTGTTGCTATCTCTGTTTTAGCAACCTCTCAATCGGCAGCTACATTTTTAGGTGGTCCAGAGTACTCTTACAAACATGACCTAACATTTTTAGGATTTTACTTCTCTGCTTTTTTAGCAGTCTTTTTTGTTGCAAAAGTTTTAGTTCCTAGGTTTTATGCCATCAATGCTATTACTGTATATGAATATTTAGAACATCGATATGGAGAGAGTTCTAAACGATATGCGGGTATTATGTTCTTGATTGGTCGTCTCTTTGCGAGTGGTGCAAGGCTCTATATTGGTGCTTTAGCCATCTCTATGATACTCTTTTCTGATATTTTAGCCTCTCATATTGCCATATCTATTGCTATCTTGATGATAGGTGCGTTGGCGTATACCTTTTTTGGTGGAGTTAAATCAGTTATATTCTCTGACATTATTCAAGCGGTTACCTATGTGGGGGCAGGAGTTGCAGTGGTTGTCTATCTCTATATGAGTCTCAATACCGATTTCTCTACGATTGTGAGTACACTTAGTGATAATGGAAAGTTAAAATTAGTAGATTTCTCTTTTACAGGTGGTTTTACGGTATGGACACTGCTTACGGGGTGGCTTTTACTTAATATCGCTGCGTATGGATTAGACCAAGATATGACTCAACGTGTGCTTACGTGTAAAAATAAAAAAGAGGGAGAGAAATCACTTATCTATGCGATTGTCTTTACTATTCCTGTAGCGATACTTTTTTTGGTTATTGGGCTTCTGCTCTATCTCTTCTATCAGCATCCTGAAATTTCAAATATCTCTTCTGCTTGTATTGACCAAAATGTAGATGGACAGAGTGTTAAAATATTTATGCTCTATATCTTAAATGAGATGCCCGAAGGGTTAAGAGGTTTAGTTACTGTAGGAGCGATTGCTGCGGCTCTCTCTTCTACTAACTCTGTTCTTTCTGCAATGTCATCAGTTGCCATAGAGGATATCTATCGACCTTGGTTAGGAAGAGGAAAAGAGGAGGAGCATTATCTAAAGGCAGGGCGTTTCATGGTGGTTATTTTTGCTCTTTTACTTTCATTGATGGGGATGCTTAGTTTCTATTGGCAACAATTTTCGGAGTTGCCATTACTTAATTTTGCTCTAGGGGTTATGGCTTTTGCCTATGCCTCGTTATTGGGAGTATATGGTGCGGCGATTTTTACAAATCGCGGAACCGAGAGAACAGTGCTTTTTGCCTTGATAGGTGGATTTTTAACCGTTTTATTACTTCAGCCTTATATGATAGGTCAATGGATGCCATTTAAAGTAGACTTTGCAGTTATGATGATTTTAGGAACAGCTGTATCTTTTCTTATTATGATGACAGGAACCAAGAAAGATGTCTAAAAAGCTCTATATTGGTTTGATGTCAGGTACCTCTTTGGATGGAGTAGATGTCGCTCTTTGTTCAATAGATGATAGGAGTTGTACGCTTGAAGCTTCACTTTTTATTCCTATGTCAGAGCTTTTAAAAGATGAAATTTTATCTGTTATTAATGGTACCACAACTCTAAAGCAGATAGGAGAGATAGACCATAAATTGGCACTTTTTTTTGCAAAAGGGGTTACTCAGCTATTAAAAGATACTCAGTTAAATCATAATGAAATTGTTGCTATCGGTTCTCATGGTCAGACCTTATGGCATGAACCAAATGGAGAGTACCCTTTCTCTATGCAGTTGGGAAATCCTTCACTCTTGGCATCACTAACAGATATCGATGTTATTGCTGATTTTCGCTCAAAAGATGTAGCGATGGGTGGACAAGGTGCTCCTTTTGCTCCTGCTTTTCATGCCTTTCTTTTTTCTGAGCTAGAATCTTGTGCTGTGCTTAATATTGGAGGTATGGCAAATATTTCTATTTTGGGTAAAGAGCTTATTGGTTATGATACGGGTTGTGGGAATGTTCTTATGGATTTGTGGACACAAGAGCATAAGAGCATTCCCTATGATAAAGATGGCTCTTGGGCAAAATCGGGCAAGGTTCATGATAAATTACTAGAGGCAATGCTCAATGACAGCTATTTTAACTTGAATTTTCCTAAAAGTACAGGAAGAGAGTATTTTAATAAGAAATTTTTAATAAAATATTTGGAACCATTTGGTAAAATATGCAGTGCAGATGTGGAAGCAACACTTTTGGCACTCACGGTAGAATCAATTGCAAATGAGATTAGAAAATTTAAAATTATAAGGCTTTTAGTTTGTGGTGGCGGTGTTCGGAATCTTTTTTTAATGTCTGAACTACAAAGAGTACTCCCTTTGGTTGATGTGGGTTCAACCCAAGAGTATGATGTCAGCTCTGACAATATAGAAGCAATGATATTCGCATGGTTCGCACATAAGCGATTGGCAGAGGAGCCAATAGAGTTAATGAGTGTAACAGGTGCAAAAAATAATACAATATTAGGGGGAATTTATGCAACAAATTAAAGCATGGATCGATACGTTAGGATATAAAAACTATGAGATAGAGATGGTTGGTGGAGATGCCAGTTTTAGAAAATATTTTAGATTAATTTTGGAAAATAAAAGTTATATTATTATGGACTCAACTGCTGATAAAGAGAGTCTCTACCCATTTATAGATATTTCAGTACGTCTACTCAAAGCACAAGTTGAAGTGCCACGCATTATAGCTCAAAATTTACAAGAGGGTTATCTTTTAATTACGGATTTAGGAACACGACATCTTGCTGATGTTTTAAGTCCTATGAGTGTAGAGCTTCTATATATGAAAGGGATTCATGAGATTCTTAAGATTCAAGAGGCAGATACAACGAATATGGATCCATATGACCAAGCATTTTTAATGTTTGAAATGAGTCTCATGCAAGATTGGTATTTAAGTGAACATCTCCATCGAAAACTAGATGATAGTGAGCAAAAAATTTTAGATGAAGCGTTAGATATGATTGCAACGGAGGTTCTTTCTCAGCCTCAAGGTGTTTTTGTTCATCGTGACTTTCACTCTAGAAATATCATGATGGAGAGTGGTAGAAAGTTAGTTATTATTGATTATCAAGATGCCAAGGTGGGAGCATTGACTTATGATTTAGTCTCTATTCTAAAAGATGTATATGTCCGTTTTGACCCTACAAAGATGGAAGAGTTGGCACTAGAATTTAAACAACTTAAAGGGATAGAAGTTTCTGATGAACAGTTTATTCGTTGGTTTGATTGGACTGGGCTTCAGAGACATATTAAAATTTTAGGTATTTTTGCACGGCTTGATATTCGAGATGGGAAACCTACTTATTTAGATGATATACCTCTTACCTTGCAATACATCGATGAGGTCTGCTCTAAGTATGAGGAGTTAAAGCCTTTAGGAAAATTGTTAAAAAGATAATATAATATGCTCAAACTAAAAAAAGAGAGATAATGACAGCAATGATTTTGGCAGCGGGTCTAGGAACACGCATGAGACCACTAACCGACCATACCCCTAAGCCCCTCTTGAAAGTAGGAGGGAAACCACTTATTGTTTGGCATATTGAACGCCTTAAAGCATCGGGATTTACTACTATTATTATTAATATTGCTTATTTAGGTCAACAAATTATAGACTACTTAGGCGATGGTTCAGAGTATGGTGTTACTATTCATTTTTCAGATGAGCAGAGTGAAGGAGCATTGGAAACTGCGGGTGGTATAGTCAAGGCTTTACCTCTTTTGAGTGATACATTTTTAGTGATAAACGGAGATGTTTGGACAGATTTTCCTTATGATTTAAACTTTAGACTCAAAGCTAACTCTTTGGCTCATTTGATTTTGATAGATAACCCTCCACATAATCCTAGTGGAGATTTTATTTTAGATGAGAGTGACAAGAAGTATACTTTTTCAGGAATAGGATATTACTCTAAAGAGATGTTTACTCCATTAACATATGGAAAACAAGGGTTGGCTCCTCTTCTCTTTAAGGCAATAAATGAGGGTAAACTAACAACAGAGTATTATTGTGGACATTGGTATGATATTGGAACCCCTAAGCGTCTAGAGGAACTCGAGGATCAGCTATTATCAAATGTATTATAAAGTTCTCTTTTTTACTCTTGTTTGTCTATTAAAAACTCTTTCCGCAGAGAATTTAAAGGTTGGAGAGAAAGAACTTTATCAGACTAAAAAATATATAAAATATACTCTTGCTTATGATTTGAATGAGACACCTTTAGATTTAACCTCTAGAGAGTGGTTTAATAGTAAAGAGTCTTTTAACACCTTTGAGAATGCGAATAGAGCCTATTGGTTAAAGTTTAATATAGAGAATATAACAGATAAAAGAGAAGAGTATTATCTTCAGTCTGAAAATCAATTTACCTACTCTATTACTTTTTTTGGGGTTAAAAATGGTCAGATTATTAAGGAGTTAAAAGATGGTGTCATTCATAAGAATCAACATCGAGAGTTTAATGTAAATCATATTCTCTTTCCTATCTCTTTGGCACCTCATGAAAAAGTAGAGATTTTTCTTAAAGTTAGAAATTATAATAAAATTGATATAAAATTTTTACTTAGAACAAAAGAGTCTCTTCTTGATTTTTATCAAACCTATAATCTTATTGAGGGATTATTTTTTGGTGGTATGTTGATAATGATACTCTATAATCTATTTCTCTATTTCTTATTAAAATTTCGCCCTTACCTCTATTATGTCTCTTATACTTTTTGGTTAATGGTCTATTTTTTTGGTCTTTTTGGTTTCTCTCAACGTTATTTTCCTGATTATCATTGGATGTTTTATATCAGTTCAGGGGCTTTTTTTATCTCAATGACACTTTTTATTCAGTCAATACTTAATTTAAAAGAGAAATTAAATACTATTTATAACATACTCAATATATTTATAGGATATTTTATTCTTTCAACACTTCTAAATATATATGTATTAGAAGCTAAAGAGTTTCTCTATGCACAGATTCTTTTTGATATTCTCTTTGCAGTAATTCCTTTTTATGCTTTTATTATTATCTCTACAACCTATTATTTGGCTTATTTTAAAAACGATTCAATTGCTAAAATATATTCATGGGTTTGGACATTAGTCTCTTTTGTAGGTCTATTCTTACCGTTGGTCTATTTGAATATTATTGAAACAGAGATTCCATCCGATTATATTTTTCAATTTTTAATACTTTTTGAGGTTGTCTGTTTCTCTTATATTTTGGCATATAAGATTAAAATTATAGAAAAAGAGAAAAAGAAGCAGGAGGGACTATTGGTACAACAAAATAAATTAGCCTCTATGGGAGAGATGATTTCAATGATTGCTCATCAGTGGAGACAGCCCTTAAGTGAAATTAATGGAATTGTTTTAAATATTGATGTCGATATGCGAAGAGAACGTTTAGATAAAGATAGAGTGAATCAACACTTAAATGAGATAGAGAAAGTTACTGAATATCTTTCACATACTATCAATGATTTTATGAATTTTTTTAAACATGATAAGAGTATTAATGAGTTTTCTCTCTCGACTGCTATAAAACGAGCGACCAACCTCTTGCACTCTTCTCAGGGGTGTAAAATAGAAATTTTGAACAGCTCTTCTTTAGATATCAAATTATGTTCTTATCAGTCGGAATTAATACAAGCTCTCTTAATAGTGATGAATAATAGTATGGATGCTGAGAAATTGAGAAAAATACCTAAAGGAAGAATTGTAATTGATACTTATCAAGTTGAAGATCAAGTTTCTATTATTGTTTCTGATAATTTAGGAGGGATTCCTCCCTCTATTCTTGATAAAGTATTCAACCCGTATTTTACGACGAAACATAAATCTAAAGGTACAGGATTAGGGTTGTATATTTTAAAAATATTGGTAGAGAAGAGCATGAAGGGTAGTGTTTCTATTCAAAATAGAGCAGAGGGTGTTGAGTGTACAATCACGATTCCTTTGAATATTTCAGACCCACAGGAGCTGTTAAAAAAAGAAAAAAATCACTATTAGGTCACATTGTTATGAGATGATAATAGCAATTATTATATAAAATATTAAATAATATTTTTTTTTGTTTAAAAATTAAAATTTAGAGGGAGAATAGATGAAAGCCTTAAAAAGTTTAAATATATTATATGTTGAAGATGAAGAGGAAATTATCGAAAAATATGCCTATTTTCTTCAAGATCTATGTAGTACACTTTATATTGCACGTGATGGAGAGGAGGCGTTTTCTTTGTATCAAGAGGAGAAGATTCATTTAATTGTAATGGATTTTCTTATTCCAAAAATGAATGGTATGGCTTTAGCAAAAAAAATTAGAGAAGAGAATGATACTATTGCATTGATTGCTTTGACTGCTCATGCAGATAGAGAGATTCTTTTGGATGTTGTTGATTTAAACTTCTCTTCTTATCTTATTAAGCCTGTAGGAAGAGTTGATTTAATGAATGCTCTACTTAAGGTGGCAAAAAAAGTAGAGAGTGGACGAAATATCCCTTTAGCGTATGATTGTCTTTGGGACAATAAGAGCAAAACACTTTTTTGTGAAGATGAATCTGTTGTTTTAACAAAAAGAGAGTTAAAGCTTTTTGAGCTTCTTGTGAGTCGTGCAGGTGTACCTTGTAGTGAAGATGATATCTTTTTTCATGTTTGGGGTGATGAGTTTGATCGCAATGTAACCAATTCATCTATTCGTACATTGGTTAAGAATTTACGAAAGAAAATACCAAAAGATTTAATTAAAAATCAGTATGGAGTAGGGTATAAAATCACATTTTAATGTGATTCTATAGTTTTCTCTAGATAGTTTGCTACAGCATTTTGATCATTGGTCTCTGTTAGTATAATATCCGCTACAGCTTTTACTTCTTCGAGAGCATTTTTTACAGCAACAGCTGTTCCTGCTAATTTAAACATCTCAATATCATTCAGACTATCTCCAAATACTGTTGTCTCTGTTAATGAATAATCAAGGTACTCATGAACAATCTTTAAGGCATGAGCCTTATCTCCTAGAGGATGAAGAATGGTCAAAAAATAACACTTCATATAATTTTCGGGAGAGAGTTTAACTTCAATTGTATCTCCAAAGAGTTTTTTTAGATGTTCACTTAATGGTCTAAGTAGACGCTCTTCTCCCATATAAACAATTTTTAATGTATCGTTAACTCCTTCTATTTTTTTCATAAATTTCAGACGATTATCGTTTGCATAGTTATTTCCAATGAGGAAAGATTGAAAATCATTGAGTAGCGGAGGAATAGCAAATGTCTCATCCAAAGAGGTATGGTCATTAAGAGAGATAACAAAGGGTTGAATATCAAAAGCGTGACTCTCTTCTATAATAGCTGAAGAGAGTTCTTGACTTAAGGTTTGAACATCAATAAGTTTTTTTTCTGTTGTTGCTACCATGGCACCATCCAACAAAATAAGAGGTGCGTCAAGTTGTAATCCTTCTAAAAACTCATGTGTTTTGGAAAAGCTTCTTGCTGTTGCAACGGAAAGGAGTGCATGGTTGGCTTTTTCATTCCATATTTTTTTTGAAAAACTAGTAACTTTTTGGCTACTATGTAGAAAAGTATGATCTAAGTCTGTAATATAAAGTCGCTTCATATGCTCTCTTTTTGGGTCTAAAATATTTCAAGAATTATACCAATTAATTATATATCTACTAATATTTTTATAATCCGTCTTAAATCTAAGGAGAATTAACATAAAGTTGAATATAATAACACACTACAAGTAGATACTACAAATCTCCATATTGCTTTCAAGAGGACCCATGAGCGAACAAAAAAAACAGAACAATAATAAGAGAAACCACAACCGAACACATGTTCCTGTTGATGGCTATAAAGTTGAAGACCTTCAATCCAAACCATTAGAGGTATTGGTACAAATTGCTGAAAAAGTAAAAGTTGAAAATCCCAATGAATTTAAACGAAAAGATCTTATTTTTGAAATTTTAAAATCACAGGTAAAACAGGGTGGTTTTATTCTATTTACAGGTATTTTAGAAGTTATGAACGATGGTTATGGTTTCTTGCGTTCAGAAGACGGAAACTTTGCTAATTCTCAAAATGATACTTATGTAAGTGGAACACAGATTAAACGTTTTGCATTGAGAAATGGAGACATTGTAACTGGTCAGGTTAGGCAACCAAAAGATCAAGAGAAATATTATGCACTTCTAAAAATAGAAGCGATAAACTATTTGCCACCTGAAGAGTCTAAAAAGAGACCTCTTTTTGATAACCTTACTCCACTCTATGCTACTGAACAACTTAAATTAGAATATAGTCCAATGAAACTTACAGGTCGTGTACTTGACCTCTTTACACCTATTGGTAAAGGTCAAAGAGCTTTAGTTGTTGCTCCTCCACGTACAGGTAAGACAGAACTTCTTAAAGAGTTGGCTCATGGTATTTCGCACAATACACCTGATGTTTCCCTTATGGTTTTGTTGGTTGATGAGCGACCAGAAGAGGTTACAGATATGCAACGAAGTGTAAAAGGGGAAGTTTACTCTTCTACTTTTGATTTGCCTGCTCAAAACCATGTTCGAACAGCTGAGATGGTTATTGAAAAAGCAAAAAGACGTGTAGAGAGTGGTAAAGATGTTGTTATTCTTCTCGACTCTATTACGCGTCTTGCACGTGCTTACAATACGGTAACTCCTAGTTCAGGAAAAGTTCTATCGGGTGGTGTTGATGCCAATGCACTTCATAAGCCAAAACGATTTTTTGGGGCAGCTAGAAATATTGAAGAGGGTGGTTCTTTAACTATTATTGCTACAGCTCTTATAGAGACAGGAAGTAGAATGGATGAGGTTATCTTTGAAGAGTTTAAAGGTACAGGAAACTCAGAAGTGGTTTTAAATCGTTATGTTTCAGAGCGTAGAATCTACCCTGCTATCGATGTAACTAAATCTGGAACACGTAAAGAAGAGTTGATGGTAGATCCTGAGACCATGCAAAAAGTATGGGCAATAAGAAATGCAATGCAGGGAATGGAAGATGTTGAAGGTCTGAAATTTTTATTTTCTAAAATGACAAAAACTAAGAACAATGAAGAGTTCTTGGCAATAATGAATGGATAATCTCTTTTTAATAGTATGAAAATTGGTGTTTTTGATTCAGGGGCAGGTGGTCTCTCTGTTGTTAAGTCTCTTTTAGAGAAAAATCTTTTTGATGAAGTTATCTATTATGGGGATACAGCTCGTGTTCCCTATGGTCCAAAAGATAAAAATACAATTATTCGTTATTCCTTAGAGGCATTAGAGTTTTTTAATAACTTTGATATAGATTTACTTGTTACTGCATGTAATACTGTTTCAGCATATGCACTAGACGAGATGAATGCTCAAAGTAGTTATCCTGTTCTAGGAGTTATTGAAGCAGGTGTCTTGGCAGTTCAAAATAGTAATATTAATAAATCTGACCATATTTTAATTATTGCAACACGAGCAACAATTAACTCTAAACGTTATCAAGATGCTCTTTATCAATTAAAGTATAGTAATATTACTGCACTTCAGACAGGACTTTTTGTTCCTCTTGTTGAAGAAGGAATCTTTGATGGAGAGATTATTGAAGCTACGATGAACCACTACTTCTCTTCTATTGAACCACCTAAAGCAATTATTTTAGGATGTACACATTTTCCCTTAATTGGAAAAGCACTTACGCATTATTTTACAAATAAGCCTCTGTTAATTCACTCTGGCGAAGCAATTGTTGAATATTTAGAATCACGGTATGATTTAACGGTACAAAATAGAGAAGCAAGACTTAAAATATTTGCTTCAGATAACGTAGCAGGTCTAAGAAAGATTGCTCAATATTGGTTAAATAGACCACTTCCTTCATAATATTATTTTTTATTAAAAATATATTGAAAATATTTTTTAATATGTTTTTAATAGTTATTTGTATTTTTTAAAGTTTAATAAATTAAAAAATAAGTAACATTTTTTAAGATTTAATTAATTTTTCAGCTAAAACCTCCCCTTTTTGACACTTTTATGTAAGAATAGAGATATAAATCAACAGAAGGAGTGTGTTATGGTAAAAGGTATACAGCGTTTAATTTTTATTGGACTAGTAATTTTGGGATTATTTCATGGTTGTGCAACTATTGAGAAGAGTGATGTTCCAGAACAGAATATCACTGTTGCAGAGAGTATTATAAATTATCCCTCTCCTGATGAGAGATATGGTGCATATACAAGTGATATAGAAGCTCTATTAAATGCTACTCCAATAGGAAGTGAAATTTATTTAAAAGAGGGAGATAATGGAGAGTGGTATCTTAAGATTGAGAAAATCTTTACCTCTGAAAATATAGCTCAAGAAGCTGCAGAGTATTTTCAAGGAGAAGAGACCTCTCCTCGTGATTCTTTAAAACATGAAGAGGTAATTACTATTTAAGTAGAACCTTTTTTTTATTAGCCTTTTAGAAAGAGATTTTTTTCTATCTTTTTCTCATGTCCTTCAGCCATATTCTCTAGTAGCTGAGCTACTTCAGGATTATGCTTTAGGACTTCTCTCATGGCATTTATATCAATAGAGATAACATCAATATCTGATAATGCACAAACGGTTACTAAACTAGGCTCTTTACGAACAAGAGATGCTAGCCCAAACAGATCCCCTTTCTTTAGGCGACTCTCATGTAGTGTTTGACCATTCTTATTTTCTATATGCTCTTTTGCAACCCCATCTAAAATTAAATAGACCCGTTCTGTTAAGCTTCCTCGATGAAGTAGACACTCTCCTACACCAAACTCTTCAAATTTACACTGTTTTGCTAACTCTAGCATTTCATTACGAGGAATAGGGAAAACTTTTGACTCTTGTAGTAATATTTGTATCTCTGAATGGGTTTTCTCTTTTACAGCACAGGCTTGTCCATCAAAATTATAAACCTCATGAGCTCGTGTTGGGAAAGTAATGTTGTACCGTTTATTTGCATACCATACACGACTGATAAAGTCGTTGTAAATGTTTGGGGACTTACCATAATCAGTAATAAAATACCTTGCTTCATAGTGAATTGAGAACTCATCATAAGAGATAAGGGCTACTTGTGGTTTTGGCTCTTTTAGAATTTCGGGAGTATCATTCATAACTTCAAGAAGTACTTGTTTTACTTTATTTGGAGGGTCATCAAAAGAGATGTCAAATCCTACCTCTTCTCTATGAATAGGCGTTGGTTTAGAGTAATTTTTTACTCTATCTTTTGCAATTTCAGCATTGGGAACAATAATGGTATCGCCTGAGAAATTTTCCAAGGTTACGGCTCTCCAATCGATATTGGTTACTTTCCCACTAAAGTCTCCACCAATTAGAATCCAATCTCCTACACGGAAAGGTTTAGATGAGAGTAGAGCAATTCCCGAAAAAAGTCCTCCTAGTACATCTTGTAGAGCAAGACCCAATACAACAGAACCCACACCCAGTGCAGCCAAGAGTCGTCCTAAGTCTGCATCCCAAACATTCGAAGCAATAATAGCAGCACCCAGTAGAACAAGGAATGTTCGTATAAAATCTACTAGAAGTTTAGGTATTTTGTTTTGAACATGTTCGGGAAGAACTTCTGAAAACATAAGCGTATTTACAAACTTTAACGATGAGTGAATAAGTACGAGCCAAAATACCGTTGCCACTATTTTTAAAGAGATTGAATCCATGCCTAACTTCATAATCTTACTCAAAATTAGATAGAGAGCTAGATTTGGTAATAAAATATTTCTTATATTGTATACAACAGCTACAAACTCTGAGTTTCTCTTCTCTAAGTAGAGAAGTAACTCCCCCGCAAAGACAATGGCTAAAGGCAAACCAAAAATAATTAAAAGTCCCCAAGTTTTCCACTCTTGGGGAAGTGTTGTTAATAAATCCCCCATGACTATTCCTTATTTGATTGTGGGCGAATAGAGTAACTCTCTTCACTTCCACCTTGACATAATTTATACTCATTTTGATTGGTAAGTTGAGTAAATACAGCTTGGCTTACACGTAGCGTTGCGACATGTGCCTCATGAGAGATACGATTGGCATCATTCACAATTTCGCCCCATATGTCATAAACAAATTTGTATTTACCAACGATTCCTGCCATAACCTCACCACTATCAATTCCTACCGATAGTGTTAGTTGGGTTTGATGTTTTTGATTAAAGTTATCAACTATTTTGAACATCTCTAGTGCAAACTCTACCAAACGTCTTGCATAGTCAAGTCTTGGGGTAATTAATCCACTTGCTGCCATATATGAGTCTCCAATAGTAGTTATTTTTTCAACGTTTAAACTTTGTGCTTTCTCATCAAACTCCTCTATGAGTTCATTGAGTAACTCTATGGACTCTTTTGCGTTCATATTTTGAGAAAGGACATCAAATCCATGAAGGTGCGAGAAGAGTACAGCAACATTTGGAATCGTCTCTGCAATGTTTCTCTCTCCATTTTTGACTCTTGTTGCTATAGATTGAGGAAGTATATTAAGAAGAAGTTCATCGTTCTCTTTAGATTTTTGATGGATAGTCTTTTCCTGCTCATTGATTGTATCAATCATACAGTCAATATTGTTGGATAACTCTCCAAATTCATCATTTCTGTTAAGGTTAATTTTCTCTTTTGAGCTTTTATCTATAATGCTTTTAACCCCATTTGCCATGCGAGTAATAGGTGCTAAAAAACTATATGCCAACCATATGGCATAAAATGTAATTAGTGTTGCCAATATGGTTGCTGAGAGTAAAAGTGCATTTTGAAATTCTCGAATCGGTTGTTCTGCTTCCTTAACCTCTTTTTCTGCAATAATAGACCAATCTAATCCCTCTATTTTAAGAGGTGCATAGGCACTTAAAACTTTTTTATTTAGATAATTCTTTGTTATAATAACACCACTCTCTCCTTTGGTTGCTCTTTTGACCGATTCACTTTTTACCTCTTGGTTGAGTACGGTACTGTGTATAATTCCAATAAGTTTTTTTCTATCTTCATCTAAATCAGTTTGATTAATCTCTTTGATATAGAGTTCAGGATTTTGAATAATGACTCTGGCATCAGAACGCATTTTGTAGTCTCGTCCAACAATATAGACCTCTCCACTTTTACAGAGACCATCATTTTCCCAATTTTGATGACCTGTTGTGATGTTATTAATCTCTTTAACTGAAATTTGGGTTGCTAAAATACCGATAAAGTCATTTTTATTATAGATGGGAACAGCAAGAAAAGCTTGAGGAGTATTATATGCAGGTTTATAGTTTTTAAAATCTGATATTTTGACCTCTCCCTTATTGGGATTTAAGATAATCTCTTTAACCACTTTTGCCAGTGAACTCTGTGCGTAAGAACCATTGGTTAAATCTGTTGCAAAATCCAACCCTTTATCAACAGCATAAATAATATGTTGATTTTTTGCATCAATAAGGAAAAGGTCATGAAAGCCTTGATTCCTAACAATTTCACGTAAGGTAACATGAAATTTTTGGTGTACTTCTGAGTAGTAGCTTTTGTCATCAGCTGACTCAATTAACTCTTTTTGATTAAGAGGTAAAGAGTTGTTTACAATGTAGTGATACTGTAGATATTTTACGACTTCTTTTTTAGGAATGAGCGTGGTATAGCTATAAGCTTCTAAAGAGTTTTTATTAAGTTTGTTAACAAACTTATCTTTATAGAAGAGATTGAGCTTTTTGGACTCTTCTGCATTTATATCAACTTTGTAGGTATCCAACAGACTAAAGCCCGAAGAGAATTCGTTCATTGCATCAATGATGGTTGTTTGAGAGGCAAATGTTTTCATTAAATCTTTTTTATCTTCAAAATAGGTCTCTATTTGCTGTTTTCGTGCAGACTGTAATGATGTTAGGTGGTCGTTCATACTTTTGGTTAGTGAACTTTTCCCATAGTTTAATCCTTGAAAACCAATAGTGGCTATACAGACAACAGCAATTCCTAAAATCATCATCAAAAATTTTGACTTGACACTGACCTTATGAAGCAGTTTTATATTCCCTTTTTTTTTCATCTAATCTCTCCTCATTTTTGATAGTTCGATACCAATTTGTTTTGGACTTAATGGTAAGCCTCCTGCTCTCATTACAATACTTTGACCCTCGTAAGAGAGAATAAATTTACAAAATTCATAAAAAAGTTTAGGGATAGGTTTGTCAGGGGGAACATCCAAATAGATGTAAAAAAATCGAGTTAGGGGATAGGTTCTATTTTTAGTATCTTTGAGTGAGGGACTATAGGAGGGGTAGTGTTCTCGTTTTGAAAGCGAGAGTGCTTTTACTTTAAAATTTTTTACTCCAATACTTGCAAAACAGATACCATATTTATCTTTTGCTACTTGATTTATAACTTCAGATGTATTAATGTACTCATCGCTTACAACAGTGGTACCATTGTAATTAGCTCCAAGCATGACTTTATGCTTAAAATAAGATCTTGCTCCAGAATTTTTATCAAAAAGATATATATTTATCTTTTTATCTATACCTGTTAGCTCTTTCCAAGAGTTGATAGGTAAGGGGTATCCTCGTTTATGCTGTTCTGAAAAAATAGCATCAAGTTTATCTAAAGTGATATGCTCTAGCTTATTGAGCCTATTTACATATATTGCTAATGCATCAAAAGATACTTTTATCTCTGTAGGAGGATACCCCTTAACTTTTTTAAAAGCTTCAACTTCTGTCTCTTTAATTTTTCGGCTAGAGGCACCAATGTTGGCTTCTTCTGATATTAATCCTCTAAAACCATCGCTAGACCCCTTAAATAGGAGGTTACTTCGAATATCAGGGTACTTCTCTTTAAAAGCAGGAACCCATTTTTTTAATAATCGACCCACATTTGTTGAGCCTCGGCAGTTAAGTGTTCCATATATGCTTCGTATATCTTTTGTAACTTTATAACTAATTACTCCTTCAGAAAGCTTCTGCTCAGCAGAGACCTCTGTTGTTAAAAATAGTTGTAAAATTACTACTCCAATAGTAATTTTTTGAATTCTTCTCATGTACTATACTCTCCTTGTATTTCTCCATTGCTCTTTATGTTACTTACTTTCAACTAAATATAACTTAGGAAAATATTTTTTTTCTAACTTTTTATTAATAAATAGTTAAAAATATTCATTTTTACGGTTTTTATATACAAGATTTAATATTAAATAATAAGTTTAAAGAAATAAAAAATATTTGGTTATAATCTTTAGATATTTTTATTTTAAAGGGAGAAAAAGTATGGAGAATATGAAAGAAGTTTTTTTGATTTATTATCAAAAAGGGGTGCTGTTTTTATCAAAAGAGTGGGACTCTTTTGTCTCTAGCATTATTGGTTTTGACTTTACTCTGTTGTCAAAAATAGGTTTAGTTATTCTTTTGGGGTATTTTTTAGCAAAACTATTAAGTAAGCATATTCCTCGGTTAATTCAACTGATTGGAAGAAATATTAATATCTCTATTGATACAGATTTAATTATAGCAATTCGCTCTTTTATTTTTAAGTTGATACTTTTTTCTTTTTTTCTTATAGCTATAAAAATAACGCACTTTCCTGATACGGTAACATTTGTAGCTAATGCATTGGTAAAATCTATTCTTTTTATCTCATTTATCTCTTTTGGATTAAGTATTGTTAAAATTATTTTGCACAAAATGGCATACTCTCCTATTAAAGAGAGCAATAAAGATAGTGTGAAGGTGGTTCAAGAGTCAACTCTGCCTCTTTTTGAGAATACTGCACTTATTATTTTTGTATTGGGTGGGCTTTATCAAGTTTTTTCTATTTGGAATGTTGATATGACAGCACTTTTAGCAGGTGCAGGTATTGGTGCGATGGCAATTGGTATGGCTGCCAAAGATACACTCTCTGATATTATTGCAGGAATTTTAATCTTAACTGATGCTCCTTACAGAGTGGGGGACGTTGTCTATGTTCGTAATAATTTAAAAGGTAGAGTGGTTACAATAGGCTTGCGAAATACAAGATTAATTACAAAAAATAATGTAGAGGTTATTGTTCCTAATACTATTATGGGGACATCTCAAATCATTAATGAATCCTCTTCCAAAGATAATGGGCTTCGAATTCAATTGGATATTGCTGTTGCTGTTGGTGAGGATGTTGACAAAATAAAACAGCTTTTGATTGATGCAACAAAAAATACAACTAAAGTGATGCAGGATAAGCCAATTAAAGCACTTATGATAAGTTTTGAGCAGTATATGTTACGATTTAGAGTACAATGTTGGATTGATAACCCAGAAGATAAAGGGAGTGCAAAAGGAGAGTTAATGGAGTCCATCTACCTTGCTTTTTACTCAGAAGGTATAGATATAACAATGACTAGAGAGCAGACCATCACTATGTCTCACGGAGAGCTTCCTCCTCAAGAGATTCGCATAACAGAGTTTCCCGATACACAACAGAGTGTTCATATTAAAGAGTTTCCCGATACAAAACAGGAACAGTTTATTAAAGAGATTCCAAATATTTTTGGCTCTTCTAAAGTTAAAAAAATGACAAAAGTAACAAAAGTGACAAAACCTACCCCATACGGTAAAAAATCTAAGGAGGACTTAGATGAAAAGTAAGCTTCTTTATAGTCAATTTTTTGGACTACTACTTCTCTCTCTTTTACTACTGTTTATTGTTCCTAAATATACCAAAGAGATTCCTCAAATGTTGATTAAAAATATTGAAAATCAACTTATAGAGAAGAAAATATCTTGGGTCTCTGTTCGTGCAGAAGGAAGAGATATCACTGTCTCAGGTATTGCACCCAGTATTGAGGCACATACGAATGTTTTAAAATTGATTCAAAATGTGTTTGGGGTAAGAGTTGTTTTAGATAAGATATCTCCTAAAATTATTATTCCCTATGCATTTAAGTTAAGAATTAACTCTAAAGAACTTTTTATTGAAGGATATATGCCTTCTGTTGAAGCAAAAAAAGAGCTTCTTAAACTCTGTAATAGCCATTACACGCATAGAAAAATTATAGATAACGTTGATGTTGCTTCAGGAAATCCAAGCTTATGGAATAGTTTTATATTTTCATTGGTAAAAGAGATGAAAAAATTGGATGTTGCTTTGGTTAATGTTGTGGATAGTCGAGCTCAAATTTCAGGAAAAGTTAAAAGTCAAAAGTTAAAAAAAGAGTTTATATCCTCTATGAAGCATTTTGATAAAAATTATGAAATTCTTGAACATCTTGTCTCTATGGATGAGCCATTAAAAGTGTGTCAACAGCAGTTTAATAAACTTCTTAAGTATCAGAAAATAAAATTTGATATTGGAAAATCAACTCTAAAACCTGAAAGTGATGTATTGATTAGAGAATTGGTTAATATTAGTGCTCTTTGCCCCCAAGCAAATTTAGAGATTATTGGTCATACTGATAGCCTAGGAAATAATGAGGCAAATAAAAAATTAAGCCTAGAGCGTTCTAAAGCAGTGGTCTCTAAACTCTTTCAGGAGGGTGTTCTTTTGAAGCGAATGCATGCTTCAGGACGAGGAGAGTCTGAACCCATTGCAAATAATAGCACAAAGGAAGGGCGAGCAAAAAATCGTCGTATCGAGTTTAAAGTAATAATGAAGGAGGAGCGTTAAATGTGGAGTTTAGAGTATGAATTAATTATAGTACTATTAGTAGCATCATTCATTGGTCTATTGATGGGAAGATTTTTATGTAAAAATGGAGAGAGTGAAGAGAGGATAGAGAAGGAGAAAGCACTTTATGCTTTTGCTGATGCTAGAAATGATTTGTTGAAACAAGAGGCTATGTTAAAGAAGGTGCAAGAGAATCTCAAAGAGAAAGAGGAGCGTGTCTCTGAACTTGAACAGCATAATAACAATATCTATACACAATTTAGTACTTCTGATGATCAACGTGTTACCTTACTTGAAGAGTTACAAGAGTTGGAAAAATATAAAAGTAGATTTGAAGCATTAACCAATGAGTTTGAACTACAATCAGAGTTAATAAAAGAGCTAAATCGAGAGAAAAGAGTTCATTTAGAAGAGATAGAGTCTTCTCAGGCTTTAATTGAGAGTTTAACTGAAAAAAATATAAAAATTTTAGAGAAGAGTAATGCACTTAGTACTACTGTTGAAGAGTATAATCTTGAAATCGAGAGGCTTAAAGAGCAGGTTGTTTTACTTGAAGCACATAAAGAGAAGTTTAATGATGAAAAAATTAAAGAGTTTACAGAAATAGAGAAGTACCTAAGAGACGAACTTAGAAACATTGAAATAGAGAGAGATGATTTAGTGAGTCGTCTTCGAGCTATATCCAGTGTTGTTGGTGCAGTAGGTGTTGAAGAGGAGTAGGGGCGTAATAAACTACCTCCGATTGAGGTAGTTAAAAAAGAGAACTTTTAATTTTTTCAAATGTTATGTATTCTCTATTATCAACTCCATCACAGATAATACATTCGTTTAAATATCGCATAAAAGCAATCTTCTCTTTTGGGTATTTGGTTAAACCTTTTTTTAACTCTTCGAGATGTTTATCGAGATTGTCTATATCATTTATAGATTCTTCGAAAAGTAGATGAATCTCTTCTTGATTTAAACTAAATGAGTCAACAAAAAAATTATTAAATTTAACTCTCTCTTTTTTAGAAATTTTGGTATCACTCATAATAATACTGGCAATTACAGTTGCAAATGACTTTTGTAAACTATTAAGTATTGGTTTGTTCTTCATAAATATTCCTCCTTATTGAATAAAATATTATAACAGAAAAATATTAGTTTATATTCAATAGTTAACAATATAGAAGAGAAAGGGGATTTGGTTGAGTCTGCTTCGTCACAATACTATTAAGGTTAACCTTACCATTTCATGAGTAGACTTACAAACAAAATTAAACAAGGATTTAGTATGAAATATATTTTATTATTAATGACATTAACTATTGGATTATTCGCAGAGTTTAAAACTATTGGTCTAGATGAGTTCGAAAAGTTAAAAAAAGAGGGGCTTCCTGTTATTGATATTAGAACGGAATCTGAGTGGAAAGAGACAGGTATTATTGAAGGCTCTCATAAGATAACCTTTTTTAATGAGAGAGGACAACCACTTTTAGCTGATTGGTTTTTTGAGGTAGGGCATTTGGTAACGGATAAGAAAACACCATTTATTATCTATTGTGCACATGCCAGTCGTTCAAAAAGTTTAGGTAAAGGTCTTATTCAAATGGGATTTGAAAATGTTTATGAGTTGGATGGTGGTATTGAAAATGGTTGGATTAAAAAGGGTAAAAAAACTATTAAAGAGTAGAGTTATGTTATGGGTATAAAAGTACAAGTAAAGTCTAGTGACTTGCCTTTACAATATCAGCACTATAGATTAATCCCCACTACCCAAGGGGTTATGGCATCTGTCTACCTTTTGGATTATATCTATGTTTTAAAACTTTTTGATAGAGAAACCTCATTGTCAGTTATTGATGCAGAGATTACTCTTTTGGATGAGCTACAAGGGTTGCCTATCCCTCGTGTAGTGGAAAGATTTCAGATAAAAGAGCATGAGGTCGTTATCTTTACACAAATATTAGGGGAGATGCCAATTGACCCGAGTTTAGAGAATATTCGACAGATAGGTTATTTTTTAAAAAAAATGCACCTTCAAACAAAAAAAATACTCCTTAAAAAAGAGAAGCTCTTCTCAATCAATAGAGTAGCTCAACTTATTTTTTCTACTAAAAATAAGCTTCTTCAAAAATATTTTGAATCGATGAAACTTACACTTCATGATGATGGGGTTATTCATGGAGACCTTTTTCCTGATAATTGCAAATTTTTAGGAGAAGAACTCTCTGGAGTTTATGATTTTTCTGATGCTTCCCTTGGAGATTTTCATTTTGAGTTAGCTGTGGTAACTTCTGCTTGGTGTTTTGATGGAGTGATGCTTAATCAAGAGAAAATGAATCAACTTTTGGAGGCGTATGAGTATAAAAAAGATAGTAAAAGAGCAGAGTTTATGGTTTATCTAAAGTATGCTCTACTCTATTATACAACTACTCGACACATTGCGAATAGAGACTACCAAGAGTTATTGGATAGATTAGAGAATTTATAAGTGTCGATGCTCTCAATAATATAAAAAATAACGAAAGTTTTATGAATCTGTTATCTCTTTTCCTTCTTCTGTTTCTTTTAAAAACATACTATATTAATTTCTTCTAAAAAGTTATAAGATTTAAGATTTTTTTTGTATCATGAATATAAGGTCATTTTTATACAAAGGAGGACTTTTATGCTTTATACTCACGACAGAGCCATTATTCTTAATGATTTGGCTAACAGTTATGCTACCAAAATGCGGTATACAAAAGCGATAGAACGCTACAGAGAGGCACTGGCACTATATATTCAATTAGCCAAAGATAAGCCTATCGATTATGGACTTCATATTGCTCATGTTTTTTCTAACCTTTCTATTATCTATTTTAATCTTGATAAGTTTAAAGAGGCAACAATGCTTCATAAAAATGCACTAAAAATGCATCGTCTTCTCGTTAGACAAGATATTCAAAGTTATGGTGTTGGTTTTGCCTCTTGTATTATAGAGGGTGTAAACTATTTAAATGAACACACGATTATGCTTTATGAGGCTGAGTTAACTCTTAATCAACTAGTCAAAGATGAAAGTATAATAGGGTTACTTGCAGATATCGCAAGTATACGAAAAAAGTAATAGATTCAATCTATTACTTCTCAAAATAACTACAACTTTCATTAAAATTTCCCTTTAAAGTTATCTCTTGTTCTAGAAGAAAGATATGTTATAATTTTTTAATTTAATAAAAGTAGGGAAGAGAATGAATTTAGAATGGTACAAAAAACAACTCAAAGAGGGGATTGATGAGTTAGAACGATTAGAACTCTATAGATTGGATAGTAATACAATACTACTCAAAGAGGCATTTGAGATACTTTATAAAAAAGATATATTTAGTCTTTATAAAGTAGATAAAAAATTTCATAATGAATATAAATTTATACTCTTCTCCACATTAACAAGATACTCTGGAAGTTTAGCTTTTTTAGCTATTCAAATATTAGCAGCGAATGCTATTATGTCCAACAATAGTTTTCCTAAGCGAAAAGAGTACTTTAGTAAACGATGTGGTATTGCTATTAATCATTTACGTGCACCTGTAACGGTAGTCTCTGCAACCAAATGTGAGGGGGGGTATATACTCAAAGGTAAGCTTACTTGGGCAAGTGGTTATGGTATCTTTGATACTCTACTTATAGGGTTTCATTATGATGGAGAAGAGTATGAGGTCATGAGTAGTTTTCAAAACTCTGAAAATTTTCTAGTGGGAGAGGTAGCTACCAGTTTTGTAGGGAATAGTATGGCAACGGTTAATATTGAACTTAATAACTTTTTTGTAGCAGATGAAGATGTGGTCTCTTCTAAGCCAATGGGTAACTATACTAAAGCTAAATCGGTCTCTAAAACAGTTCATTTTGCACTGTATGGTTTGGGTATTGGTGCCATTGATGCTCTTGTTGATAATGATATTAAAATATTGGCAAATGATAAATTAGAGAGAATCAAAGACTCTTTTTTAGCTAGTGAAGATGGGGAAGAGATGGATCGATTACGTCTTGAACTTTTCTCTTTGGTTCAAAGAGTAATAACTACAGGTATTGTCCTCTACGGTGGGAAATCTATTCTGATTGAAGAGCCAATGCAACGATACTATAGAGAACTCATTATGTTTAATTCAAACGGGTTAAACAATACGATTAAAAAAATGTTTAAAGAGCAGTTTTAACTCTTTAATAGATAAAGATTAATAAAAGTATTAATTTTTATAATGAATTTTTATGATATTATTTAAATTAAAAGATAAAAAGGTTATTAAAGTGAAAAGAGTACTGTTATTGATAGTGTTAATGTGTAGTAATATGCTATTTGCAAATGTTGCTATTGTAAAGACAATGAGTGGTAAAGTTGAAGTAAAAAGAGCAAAGAAAATTATATCCTTAAAAGTTGGTAGCATGTTGGAGAATGGAGATATCATTAGGAGTAAATCTAAAAGTTCTATAGGAATTAGTTTTAATGATGGAAGTCTTTTATCTCTTGGAGAGAAAGCTATTTTTATTATTAAAAAGTTTAAAGTTAAACCTGAAAAGAAAGAGTACGATGTTGATTTGGATTTAAAGAAGGGTAAAGCTATATTTACCTCTGGAAAAGTTGGCAAGTTAGCTCCAAAGTCAGTAAAGTTTCGTGTACCAGAGGGTATTATCGGTATTCGTGGTACCAAATTTGCAGTGGAGGTTAAATAAGTGAGTCGAGTATTTTTTCTAGTTTTTTTAACTATATTATTTGTAGGATGTTCTAGTAAAACAACAGTGGTTTTATTGGATAATGGAAAGAGACATAATGCAATTATTGTCTCTACCAATAAAGGTAGTCAAAAGATTGACAAAAGTGGAAACTTTATAGATTTAAAAGACAAAAATGAAGCTCCCACTCAACCTGAATCTATGTCAAAAGAGGAGATAAAGAGTCGTTTTTCTAATGTTTTATCTGCGACTCCAAAGAAGCCAATCAGCTATATTCTTTATTTTAAAGAACACTCTACAGAGTTAACTAAAGAGTCTGAAGGGATTCTAGATAAAGCAATTGTCTCTATGCAAGAGAGAGTCCCTTGTCTGGTTGATATCATTGGTCATACTGATACAATAGGCTCCAATGAGATAAATATAAAGGTTTCTCGTAAAAGAGCAACATATATTAAATCTCTTCTTGAAAAAAGGGGTGTTAAAGTGGTGTCAATATCTGCAAAAGGATATGGAGAAGAGGATCTATTAGTTCCCACCCCTGATAATACTGCGGAAGCAAAGAATAGAAATGTAGAAGTTTTTATTAGGTAGGTTATGTTTATCCTTTTTAGAAATATAGGTATAACTGTATTTGTTCTACTTTTACACCTCTATTTTTATAGTAATGAACATATTAAAAAATTTGACTATGAATTTTATGATTTTATAACACTACTTGCTAGTAAAGTTACCTCTCATGAAGAGGCATTTTATACAGTAGTTGTTGATATTGATGAGAAGAGTCTACATGAACTAGGGCAGTGGCCATGGCCTAGAGTTATTGATGCTCAACTTATTGATACTATTCATGCAATGAATCCTTCGGCTATTGGAATCAATATACTTTTTCCTGAAAAAGATAGAGTCTCCCCTCTATATATTCAAAATTTTTATAAAAGCTTTTTTGATTTACAGGTTAAATTTCGAGAGTTTCCTGAAGAGTTAAAAGATAATGATAAATTACTCTCTACAGCTATTACGGATTCAGAATCGACACTTGCTATCTATTTGCGTAATAGTACATACACAGCTCCACATTGCCAAAATCTCTCTTATAAAGAGGGGAAAAGTATTTTCTCTACTATGAAAACTAAATTTCAGACAACTTCTCTTCTTTGTAATCATAAAATAATACAAGATGGTAGCGAAAATTTTGGTTTTATAAATGCTTGGAGAGATAGTGATGGTATACTAAGAAGGGTTCCTCTTTTTATGCGTTATCAAGAAAAAATTTTTCCTTCATTTGCTTTGGCTACTCTGTTTAGTTTTGATAAATACACAAAAATAGAGACCAAAGAGGATACACTTTTGATTAACTTTTCTAAAAATAAACCAAAAAAATTTTCAGCGATTGATATTTTAAGTGGAAAAATTCCCTCTTCTGAAATTCAAAATAAAATTGTGATTGTTGGCTCTTCTGTTGTTGGTCTGAGTTCTAAATATATTACAGCTACAGGTAGTATGGTTTCCAATAATATGATTCATGCTTTTGTGATTGATAATATTTTAAGCAGGACATTTCTTAAGCAACCAAATATTTATAAACTAGTTAATATTTCTCTCTCTTTTTTATTTACGCTTCTGTTTATCTTGTTGCTTTCCAAAAAGCTATATATTCCTCTAGTTACTCTATTTGTTATTATTGTCTTAGTTAGTTTTTTATGGTTAATAAACTCTTTTATAAATGGTATCTATATCTCAATAGGGTATCTTTTGATACCACTTTTTTACGCTTTGATGGCTATGTTACTATATCATTTGAGAGTGATTAACAAAGAGAGAGAACAGCAAGAAAAATTTTTAATTAGACAGAGTAAAATGGCATCAATGGGAGAAGTTATTGCTTTGATTGCACACCAGTGGAGACAACCTTTGTCTGCCATTAATGGGATTGTTCTCAATATAGATATGGACTATCGACGAAAAAATCTTCCAATGGAAAGGTTAGATGAACACTTAAATAAAATAGAAGAGACAACAGCCTATTTATCTCGAACTATTAATGATTTTACAGATTTTTTTTCAAAAAATAAGCAAAAAGATGAATTTGAAATTATAGAGGTTATTAATCAGTCTATTAAGCTAACGGCTATATCTAGCCAAAAAAATATAGATTTAATCTACAATGAGAAAAAGAGTATTCATTTAACAGGATATAAATCTGAGTTAATTCAATCTATTCTCATTGTATTGAATAATGCCATTTATGCCACTCTTAAAAATTTGTCATATACCACTAGAGGTAAGATTATTATTCGAACTTATCACTCAGGAAAAAATTTATTTATATCCATTGAAGACAATGGAGGAGGAATAAATCCTAAACATTTGAAAATAATATTTGATCCCTATTTTACAACAAAAGATAAAGCACATGGTACAGGACTAGGACTCTATATTTTAAAGCTTATTGTTGAAGATAGTATGAATGGTAAACTTTTTGTTAGCAATGGTAAAGAGGGAGCAATTTTTATTATCCGAGTTCCATTACATCTCTAAAGTCTTTATCTTATAGATGGAGTATCCTGAGGATACTCTATGATAGTCCTGCAACAGACTCTCTTAATATTTTAGGAAGTACCATTTTTGCAAGAGCAACATTGCCATCTTGTCTAAAAATTGCAAATGCATGTAAGTGAATAGATGCATCTTCACCAGAGCATGCCATCAATATTTTAGCATTTTCAGTACTAATCTCCATGAGTGTGGTTTTCCCTAATGAAAGCTTTTTTGATAGACTGTGTGAACTTCTAAATACATCATTAAAAATAACTGCTGTCTCTTCAAGATTTATTTTACTATCAGCTTTATCAAATAGTAAAAGATCTCCTGTATATTGACTAATCCCTGTGCCAAGGTAGCCATTAATCTGTTTTATATCATCAAAAATAGATTCACTTATCATAGTCTCAACCTTTTTTATTAAAATTAATATATGATTCCAAAATATATCTCAGTATCCTGAATTCATGGTAAAAATTATAACATAATTAAACTTGATTATATGTATAAAATTTTTTAATAATAGATTAATACAATTTGTATTATTATTACACAAATTTGGAAAGGAGTCACTATAATAATGGAGATAAATAGTTTAGAAAAAGAGAAGATATTGAGTTCTGTTGACATTATTGTCTCCCAGTCTGATTTGGATGGTTTTATTATTTATGCTAACCCAATTTTTTATAAAATAGCAGGATATAACTACGGAGAGTTGGTTGGTGAAAATCATAATATTATACGACATAAAGATATGCCAAAGAGTGTATTTAAGATACTTTGGGATGAGTTAAAGCAAAAAAATGAGGTTTATTGTTTGGTAAAAAATCAATGTAAAGATGGAGGTTTTTATTGGGTTTTTGCTTATATCCGCCCCTCTTTTAATAGAGATGGAACAGTTCGTAATTATATCTCTACTCGTCGAGCTGCTTCACAAAAAGCAAGAGCTATTATTGAACCTCTTTATAAAGAACTTCTAGAGATAGAGAGTAAGCAAGGTGTTGCACTAGCGGAGGAGAGATATAAAGCTTTTTTGGAGATTCATCAATATCGAAGTCAATCAAATAATGAAATAATTTATAACATACAGTATTAAAATTAGGAGAGAGAATGGAATTGGAAAAAGTAATTATAAAAATTCAGGATATAAAGGGATATATTGGTTCAACTATCCTAAATAAAACAGGAGAGATTATCTATATTGATGAAGATAAAACAATAGATCTTGCTTTCTCATCTAGTCTCTTTAATGATACTTTTCGAGCATTGACAGAGGCATCTTTAGATATTGGATTGACCAATTTAATTCGCCTTGAGGCTCAAACTGAAGAGGGAGAAGTTTTTTTAATTTATGCGAATCAAAAGCATACGATTTTTGCTATTTTTGATTCAAATGGGAATGTATCTTTGGCCAAAATGATTTTGAATCAAGCTTTGAAAAGCGAGTAGTATTATGTTTGGATTATTTAAAAAATTTCTTTATGACCCCAATAAAGAGACTATTGAAATCTTTGAGAAGAAGACTAAAATAGAGTATGATTCAGAGCTGTTCCTCTCTTTGAAAGTACTCTCTTTGACACATACTCCACTAAGGAATCTTGCTCCTTTATCTGTTTTTAGAAATGTAGAGATTTTAAATCTTGCTCACAATAAAATAACGAATATTGACTCTTTGGAGAGCATGGAAGATTTAAAAATTGTAGATTTACGCTTTAACCAAATAAGAGATCTCCCTGCATGGGTATATACCTTGGGTAAGCCTCTCTATTGGTCTCGTAAGGATGAGAGAGAAGAGGGTATATATTTGGAGGGTAACCCTTTGAGTGAAAATCTTATTTTGGAAATAAAAAATAGTAATAGTCCACTACTAAAAAAAGAGAAACTTTTGGCTTCCCCGTTAAAAAAAGAGGAGCCTATGAAGGATTTAGTAGATACTCTCTATCCACTTAATACGCAACATATCGCTCTATTTACACCTAAAGAAAATCATTCTAAATTTGTTAAAGAGACTATTTTAAAGGGTTTGCTTATTGAACCCTCACAAACGAATATCCGTGTTAATATATCTGTTATAGAGTATGATAAAGATGATAATATTCTCAATTTTAATAGACGAGAATTTAAAAATCTGTCTTATATGATTTTAATTTTAAAAGATAGAGAGTGTTGTTTGCATCCTAAATTATTAGAAACGCTTCTTGATTTTTATCCATCAAGTAAAATTTTTTTGATTATAGAGGGTAGTCAGGATAATATTGATGAGAAGATAAAATTTTTCAAAACATATACTCAATCAAAAAATATCTTAGACGTTTTTCATAGTTTTGATAGTAAGAGTAATGAAGAGATTAAAAATAAAATTTTTACCTATTTAGAGACAACAAAAGAGGTCAATAGCTTATGGCAAAAGAGTTGGATAGCTCTCAAGAAGACAATAGAGAGAACAGAGAGTCAAAAATTAACTTTTTCTGAATTTCAAATATTAGCAGATAGTCATCTTGTTCAAAAAGAGATGAGGGAGTATCTTTTTGCCTATCTTCAAAAAGTTGGGTCTGTCAAAAAATAATCGATATTTGAGGCTTAATTTTGTGTTTTTATATTGTATAATATTATACAATATTTTATAAAAAGGAGATATATATGTCAGAAGTATTGACTATTATCGCTAGAATTGAGGCAAAAAAAGAGAAGTTAGAGTTGGTAAAAAGAGAGATAATAAAACTTATAGAACCTACCCTAAATGAAGAGGGGTGCATGCAATATGATTTGCATCAAGACAATAAAGTTCCTGAAGTATTTATCTTTTTTGAAAATTGGGAAACCAAAGCTTTGTGGGAAAAACACAATCAAAGCACTCATTTAGCTGAATTTGTAAAAGCTACAGATGGTGCGTTAGAGAGTTTAATTGTTAATCAGATGAGTAGAGTTTAAAAGCCATATAATTTTACTCTTCTCCATTATAAATTAGGGAAGAGTATCGCAGATTATTTTTTGTTCAATAGTCTTTCTAAATTATTTTTTATCTCTTCTATTTGAGATAGGGCTTTGTCAATATCATTAAAACTGACTTTTTCAAGTTGAGTAGGTAACAACTCCCACCATTTTAAATTTTTAAGTTTTTCTATTTTTGTTTCATCAAAACGATATTTTAATACTTTAGCTGGTATCCCTCCGACAATGGCATAAGGAGGTACGTCATCTATTACAACAGCACCCCCAGCTATAATAGCTCCATCACCAATGGTAATCCCCCGTTTTATAATGCATAATGAACCAATCCATACATCATTACCAATAGTAGTAAGATTCGGTCTAGATGGTTTAATTTGATGACATTCTCCCTGATGTTGAGGAAAATGTAATTGCATATTATATTGAAAAGGAGAAGTGCTTAGCCAATCTATAGGATGGTCAAAAGCACCTATCTCACAATTTTTTCCTATAGAACAGTATCTTCCAATAACAGTATCAGGATAAACAGTTGTATTCGAATTTATAAAAGAGTACATTCCTATTGACGAATTCTTTTTTACAAAAGCTGTTCCATATAATGTTACAGGAGCTTCAATCTTGACACTTTTGTCTAACTTTGCATTTTTAGAAACTCTTGCTTCTTCTTTCATTCTAATTCCCTTTATTCTAAATTATATCCTAAATTAAAGTTAAAATTCTTTAAAGTAATCTGCTTAGAGGAGTCTATTTTTTGATAAATTATAGTAAATAGAGATTTAGCTTTCCTTTGTATAACCCCACTTTAAGTGAAAAAAGCCTATCTTAAATCAAAAATTTGGTATGTGTTTGAGGTGTTATTTCTCAAAAATAGAAAATATAGAATTAAAAAAAGGAATCAAATATGCAACACCGATACATCGGAAAAACAGGTTTAAGAGTAAGTCCTATCTGTCTAGGAACCATGACTTTTGGAACACAAGCCAACAAAAAAGAGGCGTTTAAAATCATGGATATGGCTTATGAGAGAGGGATAAACTTTTTTGATACAGCCGAGATTTATCCTGTGCCACCATCAGGTAAATTGGCGGGAATTACCGAAGAGTGGGTAGGGGAGTGGATGGCAGATAAACCTAGAGATTCGATTATCTTAGCAACCAAAGTAGCAGGGGCTTCCAATGGTTGGTTTGTGCCACCAATTCGGCATGGACTCACAGCGATGGATAGGTTTCATATCGAAAGAGCAGTGGAGGGGAGTTTGAAACGGCTTGAAACCGACTATATCGACCTCTATCAGATGCACTGGCCCGATACACTTATCCCCAAAGAGGAGACAATGGAGGCTTTTGATAGATTGGTGCGTAGTGGAAAGGTGCGTTATATAGGAACTTCCAACGACACAGCCTATGGTACAACTAAAGCTCTTATGACGAGTCAACAGCATGGTTTTGCACGGTTTGAATCGATTCAAAACAACTTCTCTCTACTCAATCGTAGGTTTTTGGATGAGCTAAAAGAGGTGGCTCAAAAAGAGCAAATTTCTCTACTTCCTTACTCTCCCCTAGCAGGCGGTGTATTGAGTGGAAAATATAATCAAGACCCCAACGCACAAGGTCGTTTTTCAGACTACATTCAATCCCCAAATAAAAGACAACGACTTATGGCTCAACGATTTATGAATGATAAAACTATGGCTTCAACTCAAAAGTATTTGGGAATTGCCTCACGAGCAGGAATTCATCCTGTAACCTTGGCGATAGCATGGTCAAAACAGTTTGATTTTGTCGCTTCAACTATTATGGGGGTTACTACCATTAATCAGCTAGAGCCTATCTTTGATGCAATGGATTTGGTATTGAGTGATGAGGTTTTGGCAGAGTGTGATAGGGTGCATGAGGGGATTCTTTATCCGATGGGGTAGATAAAAAGATGAGAATTCTTAGTTTAGCTTTAAATTTATTAAGAAAAGTCACTATATATGTTAAAAATAGTATAAAAAGATTATAATTTCAAAAAAAAATTGATTGAGATACATGGAATGAAAGATAGTCGAGTAGAAGAGTTTGATTATAAACTAGAAAGTGATGCAATATTGGATATTTTCTCTACAGCAGGAGAAGAAGAGGTTAACCAAGATAACTTTGAGGTCTTGAGTAATAAAAACTTAACTATACTTATCTTAGCCGATGGCGAAGGTAAAGGGGTTATGGGAGAGATTCTCAGTGAATTGGCATCTAGTAGAGCATTGACCATTCTAGATGAATATCAGTTTGATAAAAAAAGCTCAGAAGAGATAGTCTCTTTTCTTGAGGCATTAATTTTAGAAGTAAATGATTCTATTGTAGAGTATTTGGAAACAGCAAATATTCAAGATTCATCAACCGCACTTTCGATTGCAGTTATCTATAAAAATTCTCTCTATACAGCACATATTGGAGAGAGTAGAATTTATGTTATTCATAGAGATGAAACAGCGACTCTTCTAAGTAAAGACCCCTCATATACTAAAAGAATCTCAAAAAAATCTATGACTATGCAAGATAGTAGTTATTTTTTAGGAGATAAATCTTTAAGTAAGGAGCAGATTTTTGTAAAACATGAGGCTAACTTACACCATAAAGATAGAGTTGTTCTCTGTAGTAAGCATATTTTAGATGTACTTTTAGAGAGTAGATTCTCCTCTTCTATAGAAGAGATTAAGAGTCTACTTGAGACGAACCCTCCACTTAAGAACAGTACTTTGCTTCGATATCTTCATTATGAACGAAGCGTTAAGGTACTAAGAGTAGAGAAAGAGGATATTGAGGAGACAAAGCTAGAGATAGATTGGGAGAAAACTATGCCTATAATCAAAAAAGTAGCTCTTGCTCTTGGGATAATTATTATTTTGGGAGTCTTTTACCTATTTTTAGCAAATGATTCTGAAGACGTATCAATAGATGAGGGGAACTCTGCTAGTATTGAAAAATCTTTAAAGCCTAGAGAGGTTAATAAGACAATTCAACCACATCCTATTCTTCCTCCACTTCAAAAGAGTCAACCAGTAACAGTTAAACCTGATAGAGAAGAGCCTATTGCAGTAGCTAGAGAAGAATTAAATACCGATGTAATTGCAAGTCCTTTTGAAAAGAAAACGCCACGAGTTGTCGCTCCTCCTAAAGTCTCTATCGAAGATAATAGCTTAAGAGTTTTAACCAAAGCAGA
>Ga0256827_10000124_pt1 | contig 41333 bp, 34 predicted proteins | sample CV84metaG_FD_185977 | JGI IMG/M metagenome (GOLD analysis project Ga0256827, IMG submission 185977) | Hydrothermal vent microbial communities from East Pacific Rise, Pacific Ocean - CV84 | ecosystem: Environmental > Aquatic > Marine > Hydrothermal vents | place: Pacific Ocean: East Pacific Rise... | reverse complement strand
AGTAGTTGTTGATGGAGTAACGGTTCTCCACCAGTAACACTGATCGAATGGTGTGCACCCGGCAATTCCGTGTCCCACGCCGAAATTAAATCTTTTACCGTGGCAAAATCGAGGGGATTGTCAAACGGATCCAATTCCCCCGTACCAGGATGCTTCTCCACCTGACAGACTTTAGACCGCAAAAAATCGGTATCACAATAGCGGCAATTCAAGTTACAGTCGGGGAAACGTAAAAATATCTGCCGACAACCAACCAGAACCCCCTCCCCCTGAATCGAAGAGAATATTTCTAGTAGATCAGCTTTGGGTATAGGTTGCGTAGGCATTATCCGATTCCCAGACGGTGATTTTTTCTAAACTGACGTCATATTCTGCCAAACTTTCAGCAAGTTGTTCATAGATAAATCGGGAAATATGCTCCGATGAAGGGCTGATCCCTTTAAAAGCATCCAGATCATTGAGGTATTTATGATCAAGGTAGTTCATAATCTCCTTGGTATGTCTTTTCAAAATCTTAAAATCAATACCTAGACCCGCCTTATCAAGAGTCTCAGTGTTGACCGTTACTTCAACTTTCCAATTGTGACCGTGCAGGTTCTCACAATCTCCCTGGTAATTGAGTAGATTATGAGCTGCTGCAAAATGGGTCAAAATCGTTAAATGATACATAATTATCTCCAAGCTTTATTTATTATCCTCAGGCTGAGAAACTTTTTCACCAGCCACGGCATACTCGCCACTCGCCCAACAGCCGAGATCAATCAAACGACATTTTTCGGAGCAGAACGGACGAAAAGGATTCTCATACCAAGTTGTTTTGTTGCCACACCGGGGGCAGTTAATATCAAGCTGTTTCATACTTCACACTATAACTGTTGTTGTCAGGAAAAGAAACCGACTGAGATTAAAAAGCCCCGGATCAGTGATCCGGGGCTATTCTTTATTGGAGCGGAAGACGAGGTTCGAACTCGCGACATTCAGCTTGGGAAGCTGACACTCTACCAACTGAGTTACTCCCGCATTGGAGGCGCAGTATAGTGATTAGATTGGTTTCTTGTCAAATGATAATTTATTTTTCAGCCATTTTTCAGCTTCTGACTCTGTTGATATTTCACCATTAATTTCAGCTAGTTTTATCTTTTGTAACCATTCCCCTATCTGCACATTAGAAGTCCCATCCAAAAGAGCAGCAACCAGCTTGCCATTGATCAGATCAGGTATACGCCCAGATTTCTGCTCGGCCGCAAAAGATTGTTGTAACTCCCCTACCCGCGCTAGCGATAGCAGGCCATCACTGAGACTCCAATAGACCATTTTTTGCTCGGCAAAAGGTTCAAATTGCTCAACGAAGAGTGCTTCCCTTCTTTGACCGACAATTCCTGTTGCCAAAGATAAAAGTTCTAAATTGGGGGGGGACTGTAGTTCCTCTATCAATCTCCGTAGATACCGACTGAAACGCAAACGGGAATGGAGGAGCTCAACCAGATTTTCAGGTGCGTAGAGTTTAATTAATCGCGCCAGGAGAAATACGGCACGGGTGGAGAACTGTTCTGAATTAACCGTTGCGGTCGGTTCAGCCAAGGGACTAAACTCTCCCCCTTGAGTCACTATGCTGAGGTGTTCCAAATCGGCAACGGCAGTTTTACGGTTCCACGACTCTCCCGGCGGCCCAAAAATAAACGGCAACAAACCTGTATCAAGCAGCAGTTCAACTCCTCTGGTAATCTCATCTGCGGCAAATATCTTGGCCAGTTCATCACGAATGCGCTCTCCGGCGCTATTAATTATCAGATGTGCAGACCGGCAGAGTTCCTTGAAAGTGTCTGGTTCGAGAGTGAAACTTAAAGTAACAGCGTGCCGTATCCCCTTCAACATACGGAGCGGGTCGTCAGTACAGCTTGTCGGGGAGCAGATAGCTAGTTGAGAGTTTTTCAAATTGTCGACCCCACCGGTGGGGTCAAGCAGATCTTGATTAGAAGAGAGCTGCTTCAGAGAGAGAGCCAGGGCATTTATAGTAAAATCACGCAACTGAAGATCTTCAACAATAGCTGGCGCCCGCAGGGGGGTAAAATCGAGATATAACTCCCCCGGAAGCAGAACTCGACTCTGCAACCGTTTTTCATCCAGCCAGAACCAGTGAGCAGAAACATCACGAGCCCAACTCTGAATCAAGGGTGTTGGATCACCGGAACAGCAGATATCAATATCATTCTGTGGTAATTTCAGGAGAGTGTTTCGTATGCAGCCCCCCACCAACCAAAAGTCATCAGAACTTGCCTGGATTCTGGAAATCAACAATTTTAAGTCAGGATGATCAGTAAAAAACTGAATCAGATTGGACATTCCAGACAGCATACGTTAAACCCCATAAAGCAAAACGTCAAACCTCAAAAGATCAGATCACAACCTAATCATTAATCCATGATGTGTCGCCACCGCCCTGCCGGATAATCTCAATCTGATCATTCAGCAAACTGATTACCGATGAAGCTTCCCCCATGGAAATTCCACCATCAATCACGAAATCGACCAGATGCCCCATCTTCTCTTCAATATAACATGGATCCTGGGGAGTATCTTCACCTGAGGTATTGGCACTGGTTGTCACCAGAGGGTGGCCCAGTTCTTTAACGATGGCCCGGCAAATTTCATTTTCCGGAATTCGCACCCCGACAGTTTTCTGCTTGGTGCTGAGAGAGCCAGGGACAATTTTTGTTGCTTCGAGAACAAAAGTATACGGCCCGGGGAGGTGTCGTTTCATCACCTTGAATGCAAAGTTGCTCACTTGTGCATATCGAGCAATTTCTGCCAGATCATTACAGATAAAAGAGAACGGTTTCCGCTGGTCCCGTTGTTTAATCTGAAAGATCCGCTTGATCCCCTTGAGATTGAAAATATCACAACCTATTCCATACGTTGTGTCGGTGGGATAAATAATAACCCCCCCCTGCTCCAGACACTTAACAACCTGACTGACAAGCCGGGGCTGCGGATTTTCAGGATTAATCGGTAAAAACACTTTTTTCTCCCTAACAGATTAACGAACCAGATGCATTACGATGAAGGGTAAAAAATAACTAGTCAGCCTGGGTAAGCCCATGTCTTTTCAACAGGTCATACAATGTCGGACGACTCACCGCCAAATCTTCTGCCGCTTTAACCACATTACCTTCGGCTCTTTCGAGGGCCTGCTGCAGCAGAATACCCTCAACCTGAAAACGGGCATCCTTCAGCGTCAATCCGGTGAAATTGAATCCGCTCCCTACGCTGGAGAGTTCCTGAGCAGCTTGCGTCTCCGCATCCGTCGAACTATCTGCGACACCAACAAACCCAAGATCACTGGCATCAATCATCGGACTTTCAGCCATAACCACTGCACGTTTGATTTTATTTTCAAGTTCGCGGACATTTCCCGGCCAATCATGAGATTTCAAGTCGGCGTAAGCCGCGCGAGTGAACCCTCTGACCTTCTGCCCGAATTCCTTACCAAACCGACGCAGGAAGATATTGGCTAGCAATTCTATATCTTCACCACGTTCCCGCAGTGGTGGCAGTTCGATAGTAATAACCCCGATCCGGTAATAGAGATCCTCACGAAATTTACCCGATTGAATCGACTGCTGGATATCAACATTTGTTGCCGCAACAATCCGCGTATCAACCGGGATATCTTCACGGCCACCCACCCGCTGAATCACTTTTTCCTGTAAAAAACGTAACAGTTTTACTTGCAACAGTGGAGCCATTTCTCCGATTTCATCGAGAAACAGTGTTCCCCCTGCAGCATACTCAACTTTACCCTGCACCCGGTTTTGCGCCCCGGTAAAAGCCCCTTTTTCATGCCCAAACAGTTCACTTTCGAGTAGATTCTCCGGAATAGCGCCACAGTTTATCGCAACGATGTTCCCCTCTTTTCTAATTCCCCGTTCGTGAATCGCCCTGGCAACGACTTCCTTTCCGGTGCCACTCTCACCAAGAATCAAAATCGGCACGTCAATTGACGCGACCTTCTTTATCATCGCAAAAACTTGCTGCATCTGTGGACACTGACCGAAAATACCGCTGTAACCATTTGACTTTTCCTGCTCTGCAGCGATCTGTAATTGACGATTCTCCTCTTCAAGCCCGGCAAGATGGAAAGCCCTCGTCAAGATAATTTTCAGTTCATCCAGATTGATCGGTTTATGGTAATAATCATAAGCACCCATATTAATCGCAGCAAGAGCGTTTGCATGGTCTTCATTTCCCGATAGCACAATCACCTTGGTCGCCGGGCGTTGCTGCAGAATCATCTGCAAACAACGTAACCCCTCGGAGGCACCATCAATATCGGGCGGCAAACCAAGATCTAAAGTGACAACACCCGGAGAGTGGTGTTGAAACAACTTGATTGCTTCAGTCACCGATTCCGCCAGGAGAACCCGATACTCTTTTCCCAGCCCCCACTTCAGCTGCTTTCTGATTTCATGACTGTCGTCAACAATCAGTAACTTTTTCAAATCAGCTTCCCTTCTTATAGATAAAAACTACAAGGCTACAAATGCGAAGTTTTTTCAACTGCCAGCGGTAGAAGCAATGTGAAGATTGTCCCTCCGCCATGCTGACTCTCGACTTCTATTTGACCACCATGCGATTCAATAATCTGCTTACATTGATAGAGACCGATACCAAATCCATGTTTTTTAGTTGTCTCAAAAGGTTTAAATAATTTGTTTTCGATAAACTCAGCTGACATTCCACAGCCGGGATCTTTAACCTCGACAAAGGCTAAACTATCCCGTTGACCATATTTTATCAATACCGATTGATCACCCTCTGTTGCCTCTATGGCATTCACCAGAAGGTTCAGGACGACTTTATAAATTTCCTCTTCATCGACCGCAACCTGTACCGGTAAACCGTAGCTCTCAATATTTGCACCTGCCGTCTCTACTGCATCCTCAATAATTTTATTCAGAGCTACGGAGGAAATTGCCAGCTGTGGTTTTTCTTTAATATTTTTCAACCGGGATATCAAGTGTTTCATATTAGCGACCGTGTTCCCGACTGTTTCCAGCATATCCTGTTGGAAATCAGGATCACTGATATAATCACGGGCATTGTCCAACATTAAAGATAAACCTGAAACCTGATTCTTAAGATCATGAAGAACAAACGTTGAAACTTTACCGATAGCAGCTAACTCTCTGGCCGTCGACAGTTGCTCAGAAAGGCGCAATCCCTGAACCGTTGCAATCGCCTGACGAGACAACATCCGCAACAGGTCATAATCTTCATAACTCAACTCTTCAGTCGAATTGATTTGCTCACCCATAATAATAAAACCGGCAAGTTCCTTATCAAAAAAAAGGGGGACAATTAAAAAAGCTCCAACATCATCAAAAGAATCAATTAATGAATCTTTTAATTGTGGATGATCTTCCTTAAGATTAATAATCCAATCCCTCTGTTTAAGCTGAAGAATAAGTGGATCCTGCTCGGAAAATGGACGCCAATCACGCCTGAAGTTAAGTGAAACGGTATGGGTATAGCTGGACAATTCGAAATCATAGAGATAAAAAGCAGCTCCCTTGCAGGCAAGAGGCTCGCAGAACAGATCCAGAATCGCCGTTTGAATTTCTGCCAAAGTGATACCAGAAGTGACCCGACTGGCAAAATTTTGCCATTGTTCCTTATAATCATATTTACTTTGGTAAAAATTCTTATGCAAAGTCACTTTTAGCTTGCGGCGCAATTTTTCTGAAAGAAAAACCACCGCCAACGCAAGACAACTGATCAGAATGAGAGCGTAAAAGATCGGCTTTGCATCAGAAATATTGAGATAGCGCAATCCCTCACCAAGCCCACCCAATAAGATCAGATACCCACCGACAATTAATAACACCAGCGAGCGATGAGCAATCCCGCGGGAGAGAGCCAATTTTCCGGTGGTATTACGGAATATCCGGGAATAAGAGAACAGCAGAGCAGCACAGAAGATAGAGACAGAACGGATGCCGAGGTAGTTAAGGTTAATTGAGCGGTACAACAGTGTATGGCTGAAATAGAGGGCAAAAGAGACGAGGAGCAGACCACTTCCCAGAACCAATAATTTGATATTCCACCGTTCTGACTGATGGAGCCCGGCAAGGGTTCTTTCCAATTGCACCAGACCAAAAACCAGAAAAATCATCAGCAACAGATAGAGGACAAAACCTGAATTGGTCAGAAAAATGATATGTTCTTCTGCAAAGTCTGGAGAAAAAAACAGGTTCTCTGACGGGCTGATAACAGCAAATAGCAGCAAAGAAAGGGCGACAGTGACCGAGATCCAAAAGCCGTACCCTTTATGAATCTCGGAATTATCCCGAAACGCTGTCTTGGTATAGAAATAACAACAGAGGACCGTTAATACCTCAAGAATCAGCCCGTATTTCTGCCATAAAAAAAGCTGATCCGGGTTTTGGAGAGCACGAAGGTTAACAAATGAGAGGCCTGAAATAAAAAATAGTGCCGAAATAAAAAATAGAATCGAAACTGTATAAGCTCGACGCAACAGCAAAAAAATCCCGACTACAGGACATATAAGGATATTTGACCAGAGAAGGATTTGGGTAACTATCAACTTTAAGCGACCTCGTTAAAGCAAACGTCCAACACCGAAATACTCAAAACCTTCACTGCGAACATAATCAGGTTCATACTGATTCCGGCCGTCAAAAATAATTTTCTGACCCATTGAGCGGCTCATTGCAGCGAGATCGGGATTACGGAACGGTTTCCATTCGGTCACCAAGAGCAATGCATCAACCCCCTGTAGAGCTTCGTATTGATTTGCAGCAAACTGAACCGATCCCGATTCAAACCACTCAGGAGGGAGCTCTTTCTCTGCTACTGCCATCGCGATAGGATCATAAATCAGTGCTTTCGCCCCGGCAGCTACCAGATCTGCCAATAAGGTTTTAGCTGGAGCTTCCCGCATATCATCAGTGCCAGGCTTAAAAGCCAAACCCCAAACCCCGAAAGTCAAGCCATGCAGATCTTCACCAAAGCGGTTTGAGAGCTGTCGTGCAAACCAATGCTTCTGCTGCCGGTTACGACTTTCCACCGCAAGTAAAACTTCTGGTGAAAAATTGACCCCTTCTGCCATCCTGACCAGTGCCTGGACATCTTTAGGAAAACAAGAGCCGCCATAACCGCAACCAGGATAGATAAATGAGAAACCGATTCGCCCATCAGAGCCAATTCCTCTACGGACGTTTTCAACGTCGACATCCATCAACTCACACAGGTTGGAAATTTCATTGATAAAGGAAATTTTTGTCGCCAACATAGAATTCGCTGCATATTTAGTCATTTCGGCATCACGAACACCCATGAAAATCGTTCTTTCATGATTCCGGTTAAATGGTGCGTAGAGCTGGCGCATCACATTTTTAGCACGATCACTTTCAGTGCCGATAACAACTCGATCCGGTTTCATGAAATCATCAATGGCCGCCCCTTCCTTCAGAAATTCCGGGTTACTCACAACATCAAAGTCAATTTGAATCCCCCGTTTATCCAACTCTTCCTGAATTGCCTTACTAACCAGATCAGCCGTCCCGACAGGAACGGTTGATTTATCGACAATCACAGAATATTCAGTTATCAGGCTACCAATCTCCCGTGCAACCGCCAGCACATATTTTAGATCGGCAGAGCCATCTTCGCCGGGCGGAGTACCGACTGCAATAAAATAAACATTTGATGTCTGCTGTGCTTCAGCCAGACTTGTCGTGAAATGGAGGCGATCTTCTGCAATATTGCGTTGCACAATAACCTCAAGTCCCGGTTCATAGATGGGGAGAATCCCCTGTTTAAGATTATCTATTTTTTCCGTATCGATATCGACACAACACACCCGATTGCCCATTTCAGCAAAACATGCACCACTGACCAGACCGACATAACCGGTTCCAATAATTGTTAAGTCCATTTTGTTACTCCAAAAAGGGGGAAAATCTATTTGTTCCATGACTTGAAACTCATAAACACATTAATATAAATCAATTTACAACAATAGTAGCAACGGTTACAGATGTCAAACTTAGAATGAAGATAGCGTGGGTCTGGAAGAGATAATTGAGAATATTCTTTGCAACCAGATATTTAGGGGGGAGAAAAATGGGGTTAAAGCAGTAATTTCAACCCTGAAACCTTACGCATTGCTGCATAAATGCCGGTGAGCTGCTGGTAATTCTCCAACCTTACAGAAACGGAAACAGCCTGGTATCCCCCATTTTCACTGGGACGACAGGTGATACAATCTTCAGAAACCACGACAAAACTCTCAACGACAGCCACAATTTCAGCCTTGAAACTGTCATCGGCAACACCAATTGCTTTAAATTGAAAACGACATGGGAAATCAAGTAGATCTTCAGGTTTAGTTTTTTTCATCGTCCCTAGCCATTTCCACCGGTATGTCCAAAACCTCCGGTCCCCCGTACAGTTTCTGAAAGCTCCTCGACTTCGATGAGTTCAGCCTGACAAATCGGTGCAACAATAATTTGGGCAATCCTGTCTCCCGAACGGATGGTGAAACTTTCCGTACCGTGGTTGATCAAAATAATCGCTATCTCACCTCGATAATCTGCATCTATTGTACCCGGGGAGTTCACCAGAGCTATCCCATGTTTGATTGCCAATCCGGAGCGTGGACGAACCTGTACTTCATATCCAGCAGGGATAGCCAAAGCCAGTCCCGTCGGGATCAGACACCGTTCTCCCGGCTCAATTATAACTGCGGCATCAAGAAGAGCACAGATATCCATTCCGGCCGCATGTTCAGTCATATACTTAGGAATACGACTCTCCGGGTGAAGCTTTTTTACCCGAACCTGAGTTTTCTCCATAATAAAAATCCATGAAAAAGGGCTGGTGAAGAATTTTCATCTTCACCAGCCAATAGACACTCAATTATTTAGAAAATATGGTTATCCCTCTTCTGGAAGTTCCATACCCAGTGCCGCTTTACGGGAAAGTTTGATTTTCCCCTGACGATCAACACCGATACACTTGACTAAAACTTTGTCACCTTCGTTGAGGACATCTGTGACGTTGCGAACCCGCTCTTTGGCAAGTTCAGATACGTGAACCAGACCATCGGTTCCGGGGAAAATTTCCACGAAAGCACCAAATTCCATGATCTTCTTGACTTTCCCCATATAGAGTTTATCAACCTCTGCAGATTGGGTCAGATCACGAATCATCTGAATGGCCTGTTTGGCTGCAGCACCATCAGTTGAAGCGATCTTAATGGTACCATCGTCCTCAATATCTATGGCACAACCGGTTGCCTCAATAATTCCACGAATATTTTTACCGCCGGAACCGATAACGGTCCGAACCTGATCAGATTTCACCTTGATACTGGTAATCTGCGGAGCATGTTGAGAGAGTTCAGCACGTGGAGTATCGATTGCTTTTGCCATTTCACCGAGAATATGGATTCGGCCTTCACGGGCTTGCTCCAAAGCCTGCTGCATAATCTCTTTAGTCACTCCACTGATCTTAATATCCATCTGCAGAGCGGTAATTCCTTTAGCAGACCCGGTAACCTTAAAGTCCATATCACCGAGGTGATCTTCATCGCCAAGAATATCAGACAAGACAGCGATATCGTCACCTTCTTTAATCAAGCCCATAGCAATTCCGGAAATGGCTTCAGAAACCGGTACCCCTGCATCCATCAGTGACAGAGAAGCACCACAGACAGACGCCATTGATGAGGAACCATTCGATTCAAGAACATCAGAAACAATCCGAATCGTATAAGGAAAATCCTCATGCTGCGGTAAAATTTGTGCGGCACTCCGCTCAGCAAGCATCCCGTGACCTATTTCCCGACGACCCGGGAAAAGACGCATACTGGTTTCACCAACACAGAATGGAGGGAAATTATAATGGAGCATGAATTTTTTAAAATCCATCCCCTGAACATTATCCATCCGCTGCTCATCAACCTTGGTACCCAGAGTTGTGGTCACCAGAGCCTGAGTTTCACCACGAGTAAACAGGGCACTACCATGTGCACGGGGGAGAAGTCCCACCTCACAGCTGATTGGACGGATAGTAGTCATATCACGACCATCAATCCGGACCCGATCCTTAGTCACCATCTGCCGGATAACCCGTTTTTCTACACCACTTAAAGCGGCAGAGATTTCCTCTTCACGGTCCTCAAATTCTTCAGCCAGTTGCTCCTTAACTTCGGTGCGAATATCGCCCAAAGCAGCATAGCGCTCCTGTTTTGCCCGAACCTTAGCTGCAATAGCAACTTTCGCTTCAGCCAACTCAGTCACCTTGGCAACCAGAGCTTCATCAACCGCAGGAGCCTCAAAAATCCGCATCTCTTTACCGACCAACTTAGCCAACTCTTCCTGGACTGTAATCAGAGGCTGAAGAGCAGCATGACCGAAGAAAATGGCGTCAAGCATCTCTGTTTCACTGAAGAAATCAGACTCACCTTCAACCATCATCACCGCATCTTTGGAACCTGACACGATAATTTCAAGATCACTTTCGGCAATTTGCTCATTGGTTGGATTGGCAATAAATTGACCATCGACACGACCCACTCTGACCGCCGCAATAGGTCCTTCAAAAGGGATACCTGAAACAGCCACAGATGCTGAAGCCGCAACCATAGCCAGGGTATCTGGATCATTGACCAGATCAGCAGAAATAACCGATGGCATGATCTGGGTTTCAAACATGTAACCCTTGGGGAAAAGTGGACGCATAGGGCGGTCAATAAGACGACAGATCAGTGTTTCACGTTCTGTGGAACCACGCTCACGGCGGAAAAAAGAACCGGGGATTTTACCTGCAGAGTAAAACTTTTCAGCATAATTGACGGTCAGAGGGAAGAAATCCTGCCCCGGACGCATTTTTTTGGCTGAAACAACGGTACAAAGCACCTTGGTTTCACCGTAAGTAAGAATGACAGCACCGTCAGCCTGACGGGCAACTTTTCCTGTTTCAATAGTCAAGGGTTGACCATTGAACTCAACTTCTACCTTTTGAAAGGCCATATAATATACTCCTTTAATATTGATTCCATCCATATGGAATCTTCGCTTGATAAACAGCTATTGGAGGTTGGCCTGAGACAATCTCTGTAAAGAAATACTTCTCTTTAACGTCAGAGATTCTCTCCGGACAGCCTCCACAGCTAAACAACAAAAACTAAAAAGCAGCATGCCCGTCAGGACATGCTGCTCATTTTAACGACGCAGACCGAGAGCTTTAATAATTGTCCTATAGCGCTCGACATCCTGCTTAATCAGGTAATCAAGCAATCGCCGTCGTTGACCGACCATTTTCAGCAGGCCTCGACGGGAATGATGATCCTTTTTGTGGGTTTTAAAATGTCCTGTCAGATAAGTAATCCGCTCAGTTAAAAGTGCAATTTGCACCTCCGGGGAACCTGTATCACCTTCATGACGCTTATACTCATTAATGATTTCTTGTTTGCGTTCTGTGCCGAGCACGATAATCTCCTTTTTAAGTTACAATAAAGCCAGTGGCGTGGCTATTCAAAGCGTTTTCTCCAAGCTATAATTTGTACCACAGTTCAAGTTCAACTGTAAAGATCAAACTACCTCTTTAATGACCGACAAAAACTTTAATTAATTCAAAGTCACCCCGTTTTTCTTTACTGCGAAGAGGCACATAGCGTGCGATCGCCGCCAGTTTATCAGCAATCTGCAGCCGGACTAACTCTCCCGCAGCTATCTGCTTCCCGGATTCGACCTGCCCAAGCTCCGGTGGAATTCCAAAACCGAGAGCATCTGCTGCAACTGGATTGAGTTGCACTGCAGCATAATTACGCAACGCCTGATCAAGAGAATACAGAGCAGAATTGGGGTCTTGCAACTGCTGTAACTGTTCCAGAGTCTGGCATTCACTGATCGAGAACTCACCACTCTTCAAGCGCCGGAGAGCCGTCAGGTGGGCACCACAGCCCAATTGCTCACCAATGTCATTGACTAAGGACCGGATATAGGTTCCTTTACTGCAATCAACCTCAATCGTTATCGACTCAGGTTTAAAATCGAGCAATTCCAAACGACTGATTGTCACTTTACGCATTTCACGGGGAACAGTCTTTCCCTGACGAGCTAATTTATAAAGGGGAACACCATCTTTTTTCAGTGCTGAAAACATCGGTGGCAACTGTTCAATCTCCCCCCTGAATACAGAAAAAGCACCTTCCACCTCGGCCAAAGACAACTGCGGGACCGGCCGCTCTAAGACGACCTCCCCTTCAGCATCTAGAGTATCAGTCGTAACTCCAAGCTTAAAAGTTGCCAGATAGGATTTATTTTCTGCCAGGAGAAACTGTAGAATCTTGGTTCCATCACCAATTGCTACGGGAAGAACTCCGGTTGCAAGGGGGTCAAGAGTCCCACCGTGCCCAACTTTACGGGTTTTGAAAAGACCTCTGACCCGACGCACGACATCGTGAGAGGTCATACCGGAAGACTTATCAATCAGAAGAAGTCCGTGCACAACGATCAGCTTAGGGTCTGGTCAAGGAGGGTAAAGACTGAAGTTCTAACCTCATTCAATGTGCCATTCAGTTTAGCTCCGGCAGCGTTATGATGACCCCCGCCGCCAAGCTTGCGGGATAAAGCACCGACATCAACACTACCGCGGGACCGAAAACTTATTTTATACAGATTATCAGAGACCTGATGAAAAAATAAAGCCACTTCGACGCCCCGGATTGAACGGGGATAATTGACAAAACCATCAGCATGCTCAGCAGATGCACCGGATTGTTTCAATATTTCCGAGGTCATGGAGATAGAAGCATAACGACCGCAGGATGAAATATGCAGTGTGGGTAAAACCAGACCGAGCAGGTGCATCCGTTCCGGAGCGTGGCTTTCATAGAGGTTGCTAGAAACTTCCCATGGATCGACGCCGAGACTGATCAACTCACCGGCAACCGCAAACGCCTCCTGATTGGCGCTCGAATAACGAAAAGATCCGGTATCTGATAAAATCCCCAGATAAAGGGCTTTTGCAACAGCTATGCTGGGTTGATATTGGCAGGCATGCAGAATACGGTAGACCAGAATTGCAGTGGCACAAGCGTTGGTGTCAACATAGCAGAGATCGCCAAAACTGGAAAAAGGGTGATGGTCGATATTAATGACAGTCCGGGCCAAATCAGCAACCGGTAGTGCCGTCCGATCAATTTCACCGGCATCCAGGACAAAAGCGACATCAAAATCTGAGTTTTCCGGCAGAGAATTCTGGATGAGTTGATGCTGCGGGAGGAAATGCATCACCTCCGGAACTGAATCGGCATTATAGGCAATAACCTTCTTGCCCATCTCTTGTAGAGCCTGCGCCAGCGCAAGTGTTGATCCAATTGCATCGCCATCGGGATTCCGGTGTGCCACAACCAGAAATCGCTGATTGTTCCGGATCTGTTCAACGATCTGTTGTACTGACATCTAAATCATCCTGCACCTGGTGCAGCAGAGCATCAATTTTCTGCCCGTAGGCAACGGATGCATCATATTTAAAATAGAGATTGGGAACAAAACGCAGCTCCAGTAACTTTCCTAATTCCCGACGGATATAAGGTGCGGCACTTTTAAGCCCTTTTTCTGCGTCTTTCCGTTCACTCGCTTCATCACTGACAGTAAAATAGATCTTTGCACTGCCAATATCACGAGACATCTGTACTCCGGTCAAAGTGACCGGAGCAACCCGGGGATCCTTGATGCTGTACATCAATAAACGGACAGTCTCTTTATATATCTGCTCACCAACACGTTCAGGCCGATAACTACTCAACGGATATTTTCCTCTTTATATTTGAACCAGTCTAAAATTTAACTATAGAGAAGTTTTGACTTCTTCGATTTCAAAGACCTCAAGAATGTCACCAATCTTGATATCATTGTACTTGTCCAGGCCGATACCACACTCGTAGCCATTCCCTACTTCTTTGACATCATCCTTAAAGCGCTTCAGAGAGCTCAACTTACCTTCCCAGACCACGACATTATCACGCACCAGACGGGTTTGAGCATTACGGACAATTTTACCATCAACAACATAACAACCAGCAATGGTTCCGACTCGGGAGACGTGGAAAGTATCACGGATTTCAACTCGTCCCAGCTCTTTCTCTTTCAACGTCGGGGCCAACAACCCTTCCATAGCATCACGGATATCATTAACCGCATCATAAATAACCGAATAGAGGCGGATATCAACCGATTCGGCCTCTGCCAGAGCTTTCGCTTTGGTCTCAGGACGGACATTAAAACCAAGCACAATCGCGTTTGATGCGGTCGCCAGGGTGACATCACTCTCGGTAATCCCACCGACACCGGTATGCAATACACTCAAGCGACAGGCGTCTGTCGATAACTTCTCCAGAGCATCACGAACCGCCTCAACCGAACCCTGGACATCAGCTTTGACGATAACCGAAAGCTCTTCAACAATACCTTCCTGCATCTTGGCAAACAGCTGATCGAGTGAAACCTTACTGTGTTTTGACAACTCATTTTCACGCTGTTTCGACTGGCGATGTTGAGAAACCTCCTTCGCCGACTTTTCATTCTCCACCGCGTTAAATAAATCACCGGCATTCGGGACCCCGCCCAGACCGGTCACCTCTACCGGAAATGATGGGCCGGCCTCTTTGACTCGCAAACCTGTCGCGGTCACCATAGAGCGAACCCGACCAAAATGTAATCCGGCAACAATGGCATCACCGATTTTCAGAGTACCATCCTGAACCAGAACAGTAGCAATCGGACCGCGCCCTTTGTCGAGACGCGCTTCAACAATAGAACCTTTAGCCCGCTTATTCGGATTAGCTTTAAGTTCGAGAACCTCTGCCTGAAGCAGGATCATCTCGAGTAATGTATCGAGATTGGTTTTTTGCTTGGCTGATACATCAACAAAAATTGTATCACCGCCCCACTCTTCCGGTACGAGTTCATATTCGGTCAATTCCTGCTTGACCCGCTCTGGATTTGCATCCGGTTTATCAATTTTATTAACTGCAACAATCAGAGGAACTCCGGCAGCTTTAGAGTGATTAATCGCCTCTTTTGTCTGCGGCATAACACCATCATCGGCGGCAACCACCAGAATAACAATATCTGTTACACCGGCACCACGGGCCCGCATTGCAGTAAAGGCTTCGTGACCGGGAGTATCAAGGAAGGTGACTTTCTGACCGTCAACTTCAACATCATAAGCGCCGATATGCTGGGTAATTCCGCCCGCTTCACCTGCGGTAACATTTGCTTCACGAATCGCGTCAAGGAGACTGGTTTTACCGTGGTCAACGTGTCCCATAATGGTAACAACCGGTGGTCTGACCTCCAGATCTTCTGCTTTATCTTCCGCTTCCTTGGACGGAGTCACTTCGAGAATTGTCTCTTCATCAAAAGCAACGTTTTCAACTTCGTGATTAAATTCTGTTGCCAGAATTGCAGCAGATTCATAATCGAGGGGATGGTTGATTGTTACCATCGACCCTTGACGCATCAATTCAGCAATCAGCTCCTTGGCTTTAACCCCCATCCTTTTAGCCAGATCACCGACGGTAATTGAGTCACTGATCCGAACCACCCGTTTGATCGCCTTACTGACGGTGACCTCGGTTTGCTTGCTCTGCTTATTCTGTTTACCACCCCGACGCTTTTTCTGTCCGGCCCGACCGGGCTCAAAAACTTCCACCCGCCGACCACGACGTGAAACCCGTCCATCCCGGGACTCCGCACCATCTCCCCGCCGACCCTTATTGCGTTTCTTGTTCCGTCCCTCTTTTTCCGGAAGCGGTTGCTCCATCGGTGCCAACGGGGCTGGATCAACCCGCTTATTACCACGACTCGGAGCCGCAGCAGGACGATGTGCCGGGCGAGCTGTGGAACCGGGCTTTCGTTCCTGACGAACCGGGCGTTCACCAGCTCTGGGTTTACGCTGACCACCCAATGCCGATTTAGGCAGTTCAACCCGACCAAGGATCTTGGCCCGATCACCGGTCACTTTCTGCTCAACCGGTTTCTTTTCTTTCTGCGGTTTCTCTACAGCATCCTGAGACGTTTTTTCCGCCTCCGGAGCAGAGTCTTCTGCAGTTTGCAGAGCGGTCTCTTTAGCTACAGGTTCATCGCTATCCACTTGCGGACTCACATCAACCTTCGCAGCAGAAGCTTCGGTTCCTTCACTCTGGGATTCATCCGTTGGTGGGCTGACCACGGCAGCAGCAGGAGCAACGGTAGTAACACCGGAATTTTCTTCAGTCGCAGGAACTTCTGTTTCTGCAACCTCAACCACCTCAGGAGGTTCAGGAACCGGATCGCGAACGACCTTACGCCGGCGCCTGATGATTCCCGGCTTGATCCGCGCCTCCTCAATCTTCTGCTTCGGTGGATTGATGAAATCATTCAATTTCTGCACATCTTCATCTGCCAGAGAACTTGAATGGGACGACACTTCAATGCCAGCTTCTGCAAGCTTGGTCAGTAACTCTTTATTTTCGAGTCCCATGTTCTTTGCGAGTTCGTATACCCTTACCTTGCCCATCAATTCTCCCTTAACAGTGTTCTATGCAGGTGTAATTCTTTCAACAACGAATCAGCCAATAAACCACTCTGAATCGCTATAACACTCCGCTCTTCCCTACCAAGCAACTGCCCCATCATCTGTTTATCATAGAAATGGACCGTATCAATGTTGTTCCGCAACGCTAATGCTACAATTTTCTTCTCTATAGCCGTCGATATATCGGTGGCAATGATAACCAAGGCCAGATCTGAACCTTTTTTAAGTGCCTCTGTCACAGCGTTACTACCGGCAATAAATTGTCTCGATTTACGCGCCATACCGATTAAACTTGTAATTTTTTTCTCTACTGCAGAAGTTACCTGACCGAGTAATTGTTCCGCATCTATCGGGAGACAGCGACCTTTAAAACTGCGCTGAAAGCTGTTTTTTTTGACCGCATCAAAAATACATTGTGCGTCAATACAGGTATAGGCTCCACGGCCGGGCAATCTACTCAGGTAATCAACAATCAGTGTTCCATCAGGCGCAGCAACGTAACGGATCAACGCTCTTTTATCTTTCACCTGACGACACGCAATACAAGTGCGCTGTGGCCCTCTCTCAATATCAACCATAAAAGCTATAAATCAATCTTCACTCTTATCGGTGGTTGACTCGTCAGCAACCTCTTCTGTATCCACTTTAACGCCTTCATCCTCAGCCGGAGTGGCTTCATCATCAGACACATCGTCAGCAGCTTCCACCGTTTCAGCTTCGGCACTTTCGATGTCAGTCAGATTGCCCTCAACTTCAGACTCATCCGCAACGTCCAGTTTAGTCTCTTCCTGCTCCTCTTCCTGTGCCCGTGTTTCACTCTTGATATCGATTTTCCAACCGATCAATTTAGCTGCAAGGCGGACATTCTGCCCCTTTTTTCCGATGGCCAGAGAGAGTTGATCATCAGGAACAATGATTTCCATCAACTGCCCTTCATCATCAATATAGACCCGGGAGACATCGGCCGGAGCAAGAGCAGAGCAGGCAAAGCGAGCTGGATCGGGTGACCATGGAATGATATCAATCCGCTCACCACGCAGTTCAGTCACAACATTCTGTACCCGGGCACCCCGCATACCAACACAGGCGCCAACCGGATCAACATCAATATCATGAGATACAACTGCAATTTTGGCACGACTGCCCGGCTCACGTACCGCCCCTTTGATTTCTACAAGCCCCTCAGCCAGTTCAGGGACTTCTGACTTGAATAGAGAGATCAACAAACCGGGATGGGTTCGGGAAAGGATAATCTGTGGCCCTTTAGACGACATTTTGACTTCCGAGATATAGGCACGCACCCGATCGGACTGACGGTAGTTTTCACGCGGGGCCTGTTCCCGGTTGGGCAACAGAGCTTCTGCCCGGCCCAGATCGACAATCAGATCACCACGTTCGTAACGTCTGACAATTCCGTTGACCACCTCACCAACTCGATCTTTAAACTCATTATAGACACCTTCACGCTCTGCCTCACGCACTTTTTGAATAATAACCTGCTTGGCGGTCTGTGCAGCGATCCGGCTAAACCCGCTTGCTTCCAGCATCATCCCCAGAGAGTCATCAAGTTCAACATCGGGATCAATCTCTTTAGCCTCTTCAATATCGATCTCTTTATAAGAATCCATCACTTCATCGACAACCGTGACAAATTCAAACACATCAACTTCACCCTTCTCTTCATTGAAGTGGGCTTCCAGGTCACGCGTGTTTCTAAATTTTTTGTTGGCTGCAGAGAGTACCGCAGATTCGAGTGCATCGACTAGCACATCACGGTCAATCCCTTTATCTTTAACAACCTGATCGATGATATGATTAAGGTTACCCAACATCATGCATGCCCCTTATTAATCTCTAAGTGTTTTAGCCAAAAGCCAGTGAAAGTTAGTGAACCGCGCCAAGAGCGACTCAAAACTCATAGTGTAAATTTGCTTTATCTATCTGCAGTAAAGGAATTCTGATTGCATCCGTTTGTTGCTTCAACAGCAGCAGAAGGTCATCCCCTTCGACTCCGGAGAGAGTCCCGACAAAAGTTTTTTTATTTTTACCCGTACCATCAGGATCAATTGCATTGAGGGTTTTAATTTTTGCCAGTTGCCCGGTAAAACGTTTAAAATCCTGAGCTTTTTTCAATGGACGCTCAATCCCCGGTGAGGAAACTTCCAGGCTGTAAGCGGTACTGATAATATTTTCTACATCCAGCAACGAACTGATCTCACGACTGGCCATAGCACAATCATCGAGATTGATACCACCTGGCTTGTCCAGGAAAAACCTCAATACCCAGCCGCGTTGTTCACGCTGATACTCCAGATCAACCAGTTCACAGTTCAACTCATCAAGTAACGGCTGAACCAGCTTTTCAATTTTTTCTACTAACTGCGCCACAGCAACCTCTGGATAATAAAAAAAGCGAGCCGGGGCTCACTTTCCAAGGGACAACATTAAAACCGTTATTAATTATCATTCCAAAAGAATAAAAGCAAGTAGAATCTGTAATATTCTCAATAATAGCTGGTCTGTGCCGCTTTTTTCACCATCTCCCGGTGCAACAGCCCCTCGGCAAATCCCGGTTTCTCCAGATAGCTTCTTACACTCAGTAAAAAATTATCAATCAACTCCTGACTGACCGTTTCTACCTGACTGGTTGCAACACCCATCCGCTGCAGGCTTTTTTCATAGTGGATCACCCCGTGATATGGACCTGCGAACTCCCTTAAATTTTCGGGCAGGCTGGCACGAATGAACGGAACCACCACCACAGCCAAGATGTCAACACGATGAAAATCACCAAAGTAACGATTTCCCCGCGTGAAAAATTCAACCACAACCCCGCTGTTCAGTTCGGTTCTCCGAATCAGCTCACTCATTATTTTCCCGTGCCGTTTTACGTGAGAGTTTCTTTCCTGTAGAGAGATCTATCTGGTTAAACAGGCCTCGCAGAATGCGAACGTCGCGGTCATTCAACCCGGCCCGGCCGAAAATCCGACGAAAACTGCGTAAAATATGATCGGGGTTTTGGGGATCCAGATAGCCAATATCGAGCAAGGTCTGGCGCATATGTTGAAACATAGATTCAAGAGTTTCGCTGTCGGCAAACTTTTTATGTTTGACCACTCCTCCGGCCAGTTTCACCCTGGCCTTACTCACCTCATAGAGGCAAAGTGAAACCGCCTGCGCCAGATTCATCGATGGTAATATCTCAGCGGTCGGAATAGTGACAAAATGTTGACAGAGATCGAGCTCAGATGTGAACAAGCCCCGATCTTCACGACCAAAAACCAGAGCAACCGGACTTTCCAGAGCAACCGGAAGCAGCTTGTTTGCCGCCTCACTCGGGTGCAACAATCCTTCACGATAACGGCCAAAACGGCGGGTCGTGCCAAAGCTCTGAACACAACCGGCCAGTGCAGACTCCAGGTTATCAAAAATCTTGGCACTCTCCAATACCGAAGCTGCCTTAACCGCCATCAATCGGGCATCATGACCGAGGTGGTCGACCTGAGGATTGACCAGTCGAAGATCCGTGATACCAAAGTTCAACATTGCCCGACAGACAGAACCGATATTAAGTCCCCCCTGCGGCTCAACCAGAACAACAGCCAACTGGATGTTCTGAGCCCCTTTTTCATCTACACTCTCAGTTTCAGCCACGGCGATCTATCAATTTCGAAAGGAGCTTATAGCCAGGGATCACATCGCCACACCGTCTGGCTTCAGCTTCAGAATAACCCGTTGCCTGCGACCCGAGCCCCCGCCGTGAATCAAACAGTATATAGGGAACCGGATCAGAGGTATGGGTCCGTTTTTCAACCGGGGTCGGGTGATCCGGAGTAATCAAAATCCGGCAATCACCAATAGTCTCAAGGTTCTCAATGATTGTCCCCACCACGTCCCGGTCAAAACTTTCAATCGCGGCAATTTTTTCCTGCAATAAACCACCATGTCCCGCCTCATCCGGTGCTTCGACATGAACGTAGACAAAATCAGAGTTTTGCAGGGATTTAACCGCATACTCCCCCTTCCCCCGATAATTGGTATCAAGATAACCGGTCGCACCGGGGACTTCGATAATCTCCAGACCGGCATTGACCCCGATCCCCCGGATCAAATCGACCGCAGAGATTACTGCTCCAGTTAAATTGTAGCGTTGCCGGTAGGTTTCCATAACCGGTTTACGACCGTGTCCCCAGAACCAGACCGAGTTAGCCGGTAATTTCTGTGCAGCAATCCGCTGATTATTCACCGGATGGTTATTTAACAGCATTTGCGCCGAGTTAGTGAGGTCCTGCAACACGTCTGCCCCATCTCCCTGGGGTAGATTCCCCTCGATGCTATGGGTAGAAATATCGTGTGGAGGGGTAAAAGTGAGTTGATCCTTACCATTTTTCCAGACCATCAGGTGGCGGTAAGAGACTCCGGGGTAAAAGTTGAAATCATCCCCTCCAAGCTCCTGCTGCAAGGTCTCTATCAGCTGCCTGGATTCTTCTGTAGAGATGTGTCCGGCAGAAAAATCCCCCATATAGAGCTTGCCGTAGTGGGCTTCCAACCAGACAAAATTCAATCGGAAAGCGACATCTTCCGGGGCAAGTTCAACCCCCATACTCGCTGCTTCCAATGGGGATCGCCCCGAATAACATTCGGCTGGATCATAACCGAACACCGAAAGGTTGGCGACATCACTCCCCGGTGGATACCCTTCCGGGACTGTCGCTGCCAGTCCGATTTGCCCCTGTTGAGCGAGACGATCCATATGGGGAGTTGCAGCTACTTCCAAAGGGGTTTTTCCGCCAAGTTCTCCGATCGGTTCATCGGACATCCCATCACCAAGCAATATAATATATTTCATTATTTCCTCTACTCTGCAGGCGCTGTAATCGGCCAGAAAACCTATCCGCGCGGGTGGTATTGCTGATGCAGTTTCTGCATCCGTTCCTGAATGACATGAGTATAAATTTGTGTCGTTGAAATATCCACATGTCCAAGCATAGTTTGCACCGAACGTAAATCGGCCCCGTTTTCGAGCAAATGGGTCGCAAAGGAGTGACGTAACATGTGGGGATAAACCTTATGTTTGATCTCTGCTTTCAATGCATAATTACGTAAATTTTTCCAGAATCCCTGACGACTCAATTTCCGCCCCCGGGAATTCAGAAAAACTTCTTCACTGCTCAAGTTCTTCAACAGCTTTACCCGACCATTCTGCAAATATTCCCGGAGATTTTCAATAGCAACCTCACCAAGGGGAATCAGCCGCTGTTTTGAGCCTTTGCCAAAAGCGTTAAGGCAACCGATATCCAGCTTCAAATCACCAAGACGCAAACCGACCAGCTCAGAAACCCGCATCCCCGTAGCGTAGAGTACCTCAAGCATCGCTCGATCTCTGATCGCTATCGGGGCTGCACCCACCGGAGCTTTCAATAATCTCTCAACCTCATTTTTAGACAGCAGCTGCGGCAGAGCAGAAAGTGATCGCGGTGACTCAATCAACGCGGTCGGATCATGACCGGTGTAATTTTCCCGCAATAAAAACCGATGGAAATTGCGCAAGGTACTTAGATTGCGGGCCCGACTCCGTGGGGAGAGCCCTTGCTGCTGCAAAAAATTCAAATAGCCCAGCACCATCAATTGATTGATTGTGTCGGGATCTGAAACCTTTTCATGACTTTTCAAATAGTCGGAATAAACGGTTAAATCTCGTCCATAGGCATTGAGGGTGTTGGTTGACAACCCTTTCTCTACCGCCAAAAAATTAAAAAAACTGTCCAAATATCGATCCATAATGTCCCGCCCTTAGACCAATTGCTGCAACAAAGAACAACGGATCTCTTCCAATTTGACCGGATCAGTTATTTTCTGACTGAAAATATCGCAAACATAAAAGATATCGGCAACCTGATCAACTTTGGTCGAAATTTTTGAAACAGCAATATAGAGGCCCAACTCGTTCAAGGTTCTGGTGATCGCATAGAGCAAACCAACCTTATCCGTGGCAAAAATATCAATGACGGTATAGCGATCCGAGACACTATTATCAATTTCAACCTTATTTCGCTGTGGAGTTCGTTGATGATTGGCCGTTTTTAAATAATCGGGCTCCTGCCATTTGTTCTGGAAGAGATCTTCAACAAACACCCGCCCCTCCAGAACCTCACACAGATCGGCCTCAACTCGCTGCCACTTCTGTTGCCTTTCAACGGTCCCCCCGATCAGGCTATTCACCTGAAGAATGTCCAGGACAGCGCCGGTTTTCCGGGTATGGATCTGCGCACCGAGAATATTGATTGAATGGGCGGCCAGAACCCCGGTGATCTGTGAAAAAAGACCCGGGCTGTCGATCGTTGCCAACGTCAATTCGGTATATTCAGCCTCGCGATTGTGCTGAATCTCCATGGCCAGAGTTTTCTTGCCACGGCTGAGTGCCAAACGCAAATGGGGGATGATTTCTTTGGATCGATAACTCATCAGATAACGGGTGTGGAGACTATTAATTGCCCGGGTTATTCGACTGTCAGAGAATTCACCCTGTAATGCCTTACGAATATTACGCTTTCGGTTGCGGATTTTTTCGGAACGTTTCTCCAGGTAAAATTCATTCTTCTCTAAAGCATCATAAGTTTTTTCATAGAGTTCACGCAGTAAACTCCCCTTCCACTCCGACCAGACATCCGGCCCGACGGCTTTGATGTCGGCAAAGGTGAGAAGATAAAGCATCCGCAGATTTTCACTCATTCCCATCAAATCTGCAAATTGACTGATCAGTTTAAAATCCTGAAGATCCCGGCGTTGAGAGATATGGGCCATCTGCAGATGGTTTAGGACCAGAAACTCAAGCCGCTTGCTATCTTCCCGATTCAAACGGAGTCGCCGGGCAATCGTGGGGATCATTTCAGCACCGCGGACGCTGTGTTCTTTGCCGCTCCCTTTGCCAATGTCATGAAACAGAATTGCCAGCAGCAATAACTCCCGTTTTTCTATATTACTGGCGACCTCGGTGAGAAGCGGATGAACCTCTTTGTAATCGCCCCGCCAGAGGTTTTCCATCTCTTCAATAGCAAACAGCGTATGAATATCAACCGTATAGATATGATAGAGATCAAACTGTACCTGACAGTAAATTTTTTTAAATTCGGGAATAAAAGCATGCAAGAACTGTAGATGGTGCATTTTTCGCAAAATTTTACTCACCCCTTTCGGGTGTCTTAAAATTTGCATGAAAGAGTGGTTGATCCGTTTTGAGCGACGTAGTTCATCGTTTATCAAATGGGCGTTTTCACGGATTAACTGTTTTAATTCCAGACACAGTTGAACTTCATGCTTCTGAGCCATTTCAAAAGCAACCATCATCAAAACGGGGTCGTCAATTAAGTGTTGATCAACTTTAGCCCGCAATTCCCCCCGTATAATATAAAATCCATCTTCCAAATTTCTCCGACTGAAGAAGTTAAATACTCTCCTCGGGGGGACAGCACCCTGCTGGGTCGCGGTAATAATGAGTTTTGTTGCAAGGTGCTCAACCTGGATCGCATGGGCATAATATTCCTGCATAAACTGTTCAACTGCAGAGTCACGGCGCTTTTTCTTAAAACCAAAGAATGCGGCAAGTAATTGCTGCTGCTCAAAGGTGAGCTGATCACTTTTGCGCTGCCCTTTAAAGTGGAGAAAATTACGGATTTTCCAAAGATAATCGAGCGCACTCTGATACTCCTGATAATCCTTTTCATTGATCACCCCTTTTTTGAGTAACCCTTTAAGATCATCAGCTTTAAATTTAACCCGGGCAATCCAGAGCGCTTCCTGCAGTTCCCGGAGCCCACCCTCCCCCTCTTTCAAATTGGGTTCCAGAAGATAGACAGATGAACCATAACGATTTTTACGCTCTGCCCGTTCAGCCAATTTCAGTTTGATAAAGCCCTGTGTGTCATTACTCAGAACATAACGACCGACAGTTTTTCGATATTGATCAAACAGTTCAACACTGCCGGAAATCTGACGGGCATCAAGCAGTGCCGATCGGACCGTACTGTCGTGAGCCTCTTCCAGACACTCTTCAGCAGAACGGATACTGGATCCGACATCGAGACGTAAATCCCAAAGCAGATAAAGCACCCGGTCAGCAATTATTTTGGCAGCAGCTTTTCCTGCCGGGGCATAAAAAAACATCAAATCGAGATCTGAACGGGGATTCATTTCCGCACGACCATAACCACCCAATGCAAGCAACGCACAACCAGCCCGCTCGATGTCACTCATATCCCTGGTGACTGCGTCAAAAAGGGTCGCCGTCAGCTGATCGAAAATAGCCGTTAGCTGGTTAACAATCGTGCGACTGGAGCAGCCACTATCGTGAGCTTGATGAACTCTCTCAAGTTGAGAATCAAGAAACTGGCGGGCACCATCCAATAAAGATGGGCGACAGGAATCAAAATCAACCGCAGCATTCATCAGATCAGCAGGAAAAACCTCAGGGATTGATTGAGTCGAAAGAGTATTCACTGTTTGGCAACCTGATCAAGAGTTGCTGCATATTTTTTAACCCCTTCAACAATAGCGGCAGCAACCCGTTTTTGATAATTACTGGACAACAAACGCTTCTCTTCACGAAAGTTACTGATAAACCCCGACTCAACCAGTACCGACGGCATCGTCGCTCCCAGCAGAACATGAAACGGACCCTGCTTCACCCCCAGGTCTCTGACTCTGCTATAGTGAGAGCGCAAACCGGAAATCAGAGCCTGTTGAACTTCTGCAGCTAAACGGCTTGATTCATTAATTTTCGAGTTTGCCATCAGGTCAAAAAGAATCCCCTCCAGATTGCCCACCTCTTTAAGGGTTGTCCCGTTCTCCCGGGCAGCAACTTCTGCGGCCTGATTATTTTTTGACAGGTTCAAAAAGTAGGTTTCAACTCCGTAAGCTTTGCCGTTTCTTGTCGCATTGGCATGAAGAGAGATAAATAGATCTGCCCCGACGCGATTTGCATATTCGGTCCGTTCGCGCAATTTGAGATAGTGGTCATCAGAACGGGTCAACAGAACCTTGACCCCCATCTGTTTACGCAGTTCCCGGGCCAAAGCGTGTGCCATCTTCAAGACAACATCTTTTTCGTAAATTTTATGCGGACCGATAGCACCAGGGTCTTTGCCTCCGTGCCCGGCATCAACCACAATCAGATGGATCCCCTCATCGTGAGTTTTCTGCGGGACATGCAGAACAGTCTGACGTTCTGAACTATTGTTGAGAATCTTGGCAATCGAATCATCTGCGATAATACTCTTCTCTTCAGCAGATATTGTACTCAAGCCAACCTTGGCCGGGCGACCTTTGACATCAATAACCAGCCGATGCGGATTATCAAGATTTGCCAGTTTGTATTCCGCAACCCGATTCAGATCAAGGACAACCCGGGTTTTCTGTTTATTATATCGACTGCTTCTCACCTGCTTCACCAATCCATTACGGATCGGAACGGTTGCCGGCAGTTTAGCCCCCAACGTAGCATAGAGGAGATCAAAGTAAAGTCGCGGATTCTTCCCCTTGATGTAATTGGGTTTCACCACCACCGGAGCCGTCAGATCGAGAACAATCCGGGTATATTCAGGACCGCTCCAATAGCGGATATTCACCAATCGGGGCGCTTTTCCTATCGCCTGATAATTTTGTACGACCGGCCTTACCTGCATCGGTTTTTTTTCTGCCGGAACCGGTAGCCGATCCAGATTCTGCTGTGCGGCCATGACCATATCGCCGTTAGGTAGCTGCTTGACCAGACGGAGATAAAAATTATAAGCCATTACCTGATCATGAAGTTGCAGTTCAGCAATCTCTGCCGCAGAGAACAGCGCATCATCGGCCAGATAACTCTTGGGAAAATGGTCAACCAGATCGATGTAGTGGTTTATCGCCTGTCGCGCATCTTTCCGCCCTCCCGAAGCCTTGGATAACCCATCCCAGGTTCGGGCGAGGAGAAAATACCCCTTTTCAATATTTTTATCCTGCCGCTGATGCTTGGTAAAGTTGCTGAATCGATCAATCAACTTTTCCCAGTTTTTACGCTGACGCTGTAATTGTGATGAGCTCTGCAGCTGGTGATAATCATGGCGCAGAGTGGAGAAAGTTTCAGCCAGCAGATCACCGGGGAGTGTCACGATGAGCAACAGAATGACTAGGAGAGAAAGGAGGTATTTACATTTCATCGTTACAACATCTTTTGTAGTTGATCAAGAATCGTCAAGGCTTCAAGTGGAGTTGTACACCTGAGATCAATAGATTCCAGCCGGGCACGAATTTCACTATCCTGTGGAGCGGGAAATAACGAGAGCTGTGCCAGTGGTTGCCGCTTTGTCTGATTTTTTGTTTCACCCAGCCGTGGTTCACCGGAGCGGACAAATTCACCGGCTTCCAGATTATGGAGAATCTCCTTTGCCCGATTAATTAAACATTCCGGGAGTCCGGCCAGACGGCCCACCTGTATACCATAAGAACGGCTGGCACTTCCGCTGATTATTTTGCGCAGGAAAATAATCTGATCGTTCCACTCCTTCACCGCAACATTATAATTTTTAATCCGGTCACGGGTCAGAGGTAAATCTGTCAATTCATGGTAATGGGTCGCAAACAGGGTTTTTGCCGCAACCGCTGGATTATCATGCAGATATTCAGCAACGGCCCAGGCGATACTGACCCCGTCAAAAGTTGATGTTCCACGCCCGATCTCATCAAGAATAATTAAACTGTTCTGAGTTGCATGACGGAGAATATTGGCCGTTTCATTCATCTCCACCATGAAAGTAGATTCACCTTTAGCCAGATTATCACTTGCACCAACCCGGGTAAAAATCCGGTCAACCACCCCGATACGTGCCACTTCTGCCGGGACAAAGCTTCCCAGCTGTGCCATGAGCGTGATTAATGCCACCTGCCGCATAAAAGTTGACTTCCCGGCCATATTGGGTCCGGTAATAATCAATAATTGACTATCCTCCGGGTCAAGCTTCACATCGTTAGGGACAAATGGCTCCTTTAACGGCATCCCTTCGACCACCGGATGCCTCCCCCCGTCAATCTGAATCACCCCGGATGTATCAATCTGCGGGCAGACATAATTACGTTCATGGGCCAGATCAGCCAATGAGAGTAGCGAATCAAGAATTGCCAGAGCTTCTGCACTCTGCTGAATCCGGCCACTATGGGACGCTGCCTGCAACCGCACCTGCTGGAACAACTGATACTCCAGCTCCACAATACGATCTTCAGCACCTAGGACTTTTTCTTCATAATCCTTCAGTTGTGGAGTGATAAATCGCTCTGCATTAGTCAGTGTCTGTTTCCGCTGGTAATCCTCAGGAACCCGATCAAGATTACGCAGAGTGATCTCGATAAAGTAACCGAAGACCTTGTTGTATTTGACCTTCAGGGTGGGGATTCCGGTTCGCTCGCGCTCCTGCTGTTCCAGTGCTGCAATCCACCCCTTACCATCACGGCTGATAGTTCTTAAGTCATCAAGCTCTTGATTAAATCCATCCTTGATCAGCCCCCCGTCACGCAGTACAAACGGCGGATCGGCAACTATTGCCCGATCCAGTAACACAACCAGTTCGGGCAGCAGATCGAGCTGTTCCCTGATATTTTTGAGATAACCACTCACCAGAGAGCGGAGCTGATCATCTATCAGCGGCAGTTTTTCCAAAGACGTCTGCAGTGCAACAAGATCTTTAGCATTGGCGCTGGCCATAGCAATTTTACTGTTCAGTCGCTCCAGATCATAAACACCATCGAGGGATTCAACCAGGTCAATGCGCTGCAAACTTTCGCCAACCAGTTCGGCGACAGCTTCCTGACGCCGTTTAATCTGTTCCAGATCAACCAGAGGATAATGGATCCAATTCCGGAGAGTTCTCCCCCCCATTGCCGTCACAGTCCGATCGAGAACCCCCAGCAGTGAACCCGGTTTTTTCCCATCCTGCAACGTTGCAGTGAGTTCCAGATTGCGCCGGGTCGAATCATCCAAAATCATGAAATTCTGTGTATGGTAGGTCTGTAACGGCCGGATATGGCACAGCTCATCTTTTTGGGTCTGCTGTAGATAATAGAGAACGGCAGAAGCAGCCTGCTGAGCAGCCGGAAGTTTATGGCAGCCGAATGACTGCAAACCGGAGACCCCAAAAAAGCCACAAAGCTGCTCCCGGGCATAATCGACTTCACAACACCACTCCGGCAGGAAATTGCACATCACACCTCGCAGCGGATGATCCAGTTGCTGTTTCAGCTTACGACTCTGCTCGGTATCACTAAAGAGAACTTCCCGGGGACGCAACGATCCCAATTCACTCTCCAGCTGAGTCAGAGTATCTACCTGTGTCACCCGGAATTCACCGGTGGTAATGTCGACATGACCAATACCAAAACAGTTACCGCTCTCAACGATCGACAACAAATAGTTATTCTCTTTCGGCTCAAGGGTCTCGGTGTCGGTCACCAATCCCGGCGTGACAACTCTGACCACCTCACGCTTAACAATCCCTTTAGCGGCTTTTGGATCTTCTACCTGCTCACAAATAGCCACCTTGTGCCCTGCGGCAATCAGTTTCGCAATATATCCCTGACTGCTGTGGTAAGGGATGCCGCAGAGTGGTATCGCATTTTCAACCCCCTTATTTCTTGATGTCAGAGTGATTCCCAGAACCCTGGAAGCAAGGATTGCATCATCCATAAACATCTCATAGAAATCACCAAGGCGGAAAAACAGCACGGCATCCTGATATTCAGCTTTTATTTCCAGATACTGGCGCATTACCGGAGTTGTTGTTGACATCCTAACATCCTGAAATCACGAAGAGATAAGTGAGGCAAAAATATATACAAATAAGGTTGGGTATCCTAACAAAGGGATCTGTGGATGTAAATAGAAGGAAAGCATCCCAAACTTGACCACATGAGTATCAAAATGCTAGAAAATATCCAGAATCAGGATTGTCAGACTGCTGATATCCTTAACGTCTCCAGACGGGAATAAAAGAGGAAGTTCATGCCTGAAACAACCAATTCAACTGAACCGGATCAACTGTTTGATCCTGAAAAATATGCGATCAAATCTTTCGATGATGAGTTAAGAGTCGACAAACTATGCAAAGAGTTGCTTAAACAATACCATCATTACTTATTGAATAATAAAGGCATTCATCCTCTCAAGGCCGGATCTCATGCCAGCGGTGCCGATTATTTTTTACGTGACTTTATGATCGACAATCGTCGCACCAATATCACTGCTATCTCGCCGGACCTGATCCATAGTTTTGCCGGAAACTGGTATATCATCAACACCCTTGAACCCAACCTGGAAGAGCTGAGCACCATTCTCCTTGGTATTAATCATTTCTACCGGTTCTGTGCAGAAAAAAATATAATTCCCACAGAGTTAGCTGATAGTATCCAGCATGCCTGCTCCCGGACTCAATACTATCGGGAACGGATAGAAAGCTTCCATACAATCACCGGGGATGGTTATATGACCTGGAACAACTCCTGTCCACTTTAGAAATTGCCATCCCTTTGAAATAAAGGCCCGCTGTGCTCAGAGTTAAAAACCCGAAATTACAAGCCGCAGCAATCTCAATCTGTGGTGCTCTGTTCCTTGCCGTCACCAAGCTGACCATTGCGCTGCTCAGCGGATCAATGGCAGTGATGGCATCGGCGATTGATTCCCTCCTCGACATTCTGATGTCCGGGATCAATCTCATGGCCATTCGACAGGCGGAACAACCGCCGGACCGATCCCACCCCTTTGGTCATGGAAAGTTTGAAACCCTGGCAACCCTGTTCCAGGCCATGATCATCTCCTGCTCGGGGCTCTGGATTATCTACATTGCAATCAGCCGTCTCAACCAGAATAATCGACTGGAAAATATCAATCAGGGAATCGGAGTGCTCGCCTTCAGTGCCGCAGTCTCCTGGCTGATTGCCCGCAATCTCAGTAGAGTCGCCAGGCAGACAGATTCATCAGCACTGGAGGCAGATTCGCTCCATTTCCGGATGGATATCTACACCAACCTCGGCTTGATGGCCGGCCTGATCATGGTGAGAAAATTTGATATTCACTGGCTCGACCCGGCACTCTCAATTCTGGTTGCTTCATACATACTGCGTGAAGCGATAAAATTAATTAAGCGGAGTCTGACCGATATTCTTGATCATGAACTCCCGGATGAGATCCAACAACAGGTGGATCACATTATCCGAACCCATAAAGGGCCGCTCGCCGGTTACCATGGGTTGAGAACCCGCCGTTCGGGTTCAAATAAAATTATGGATTTCCATCTGGAAGTCTGTAAAGACATGACTGTTGCCGAGGCACACAAGCTGACCGACAGTTTGGTCAAACGGATAGAAACAGAGATTCCGGGATCAAATGTTATTATCCATATCGGGCCATGCAATATTGAAACCTGTCCCGGAAGAGAAAATTGTGACATTAACAAAAATCCCCGCCCGGACCAATTTCACCAGCTTTGAAAGTTAATCGATCCGGATAATCTCACCCTTAACTTCACTATTGATATGCAGCAGTCCAACTGAGTGGTACGGCGCTGAGCGACGATCAGTTGGACTGCCGGGGTTCAACAACAATACCGAGCCGTCCTGCCGACAGACGGGACGGTGACTGTGACCAAAAACCAGAACATCCAGACAATCTGTAGAGAAACTCTCCAATACCCGCTCCTCTATCCCGGCAAGTACCCCCCAGCCATGGGTCATTCCAATTTTTATACCGGCCAACTCAACGATCCGTTGCAGAGGAAGATCGGACCGAGGCACATCCATATTACCGGCCACGCTGTACCAGGAAAGTGGATAAAAACAACTTTCAAGATCGGGCAAGGTATGATCTCCGGCATGCAAGATCACCTCAACATCGGCAAAGGGACCACATAACAACTGATCTGCTAATTTCATCCCCGCAGCCAGAGAATCGATGTGGGTATCTGAAATAACCCCAACTTTCATAGTCACTCCTAATTATTCCTGAACCGTACTACCCGCTGGCTGGTGGCTGTTTTTAGCCGAAAAATGCTGTTTTCAACTCAAATAGATGAAAAACTAAGCGTAAGATAAACGTGCTGACTCAGCCAAATAGTTGTTTTGTGAGTATTATTTATTATTTTTATTTTTGGCATCAGCATTGCGACAGAAGGGAAAGAGTAATAACATATAAACAGTCCGATTGAGCTTGACTTTTATTTAGCATGGCTATAATTTTTTAGTTTGAATAATTTCCACAGCTCTAGATTGATGAATAATGCGTAAATTCACGCAACTATTGGGACACTAAACTGCCCCTAAAGCAGACATTTTTTACAGGAGGATACACTCTCATGTCAATCCGTCAAGAAGCCCTTGATTATCACAGCACCGGGCGAAAAGGTAAAATTGAAGTTATCACAACCAAACCTTGTACCACCAGTCATGAACTGGGACTCGCCTATAGTCCCGGTGTCGCTGAGCCATGCCTGGAAATAGAAAAAAACCCAAGCGATGCCTATAAATATACCGCAAAGGGGAATCTGGTTGCGGTTATCTCCAATGGGACTGCGGTTCTTGGGCTGGGTGATATTGGCGCCCTGGCCGGCAAACCGGTGATGGAAGGAAAAGGGGTTCTGTTCAAAAGCTTTGCCGATATTGATGTTTTCGATATTGAACTCAATACCAAAGATTCAGATGAAATCATCCGAACCGTTAAACTTCTGGAGCCCACATTTGGTGGCGTCAATCTGGAGGATATTAAAGGACCGGAATGTTTTTATATTGAGGAAGAGTTGAAAAAAATCATGGATATTCCGATTTTCCATGATGATCAACACGGTACCGCAATCATTTCAGCGGCCGGGATGTTAAACGCTCTGGAAATTGTCGGCAAAGATGTTTCGCAGGTCAAGATGGTCGTTAACGGAGCCGGTGCGGCAGGAATTGCCTGTGCCAACCTGGCGATCACCATGGGGATCAACAAAAACAACGTCATTCTCTGTGATACCAAAGGGGTTATCTACAAAGGTAGAAAAGAGGGGATGAACGAATATAAAGAGCGGCTGGCGGCAGAAACTGATGCCAGAACTCTTGCTGATGCGATGGTTGATGCAGATATCTTTTTTGGCGTTTCAGCCAAAGGGGCACTCTCCGCAGAGATGCTTAAAACCATGGCGAAGGATCCAATCGTCTTTGCCATGGCCAATCCCGACCCGGAAATCACCCCTCCGGACGCCAAAGCAGTTCGCGATGATGTTATTATGGGGACCGGTCGCTCCGACTTTGTCAATCAGGTCAACAATGTTCTCTGCTTCCCCTTCCTCTTCCGTGGAGCCCTGGATGTCCATGCCAGCGCCATCAACGATGAGATGAAGCTGGCGGCAGTCAAAGCCCTTGCTGATCTGGCGAAGCAGGACGTTCCCGATTCAGTCCGTAAAGCTTATGCCGGTGAGGATATTCAATTTGGCCGGGAATATATCATTCCAAAACCCTTTGATCCCCGCGTCCTTCTCCATGTGGCTCCTGCCGTTGCTCAAGCAGCGATGGATTCAGGAGTCGCCCGCCGTCCGATCGAAGATATGCAGCACTACCGCGAGTCTCTCGAAGCACTACAGGGTCGTTCTAAACAGGTGATGCGCACTTTGATCAACAAGGCCAAATCAAATCCAAAACGGATCGTCTTTCCTGAGGGGGAAGAAGATAAAATTTTGCGGGCGGCACATATTCTGATTCAGGAGAATATTGCGATTCCAATCCTGCTGGGTGACGAAAAAGAGATTCAAGGCCGGATTAAAGCTCTCAATCTGAACCTGGACGGTGTTGAAGTTATTGATCCGATGACCTGTGACAAACGGGGTAATTACATTGATACCATGTTTGAAATGCGCCAACGTAAAGGTGTCACCCGCGCCGGAGCGAAACGGAAAATCAAGGTTGATAATAACTATTTCGGTGCCATGATGGTGCAAAAAGGGGATGCTGACACCATGCTGGCCGGGATCAATCATCACTACCCGGAGACAATCCAGCCGGCATTGGAGATTATTGGCAAACAGACCAACCTGTCAAAAGTTCACGGTATGTACATGATGGTCTTCAAGAAAAAAGTGGTTTTTATTGCCGATGCCACAGTCACCATTGACCCCACGGCAGAAGAGCTGGCGGAAACAGCAATTTTAGCCGCTGAAGAGGTACGCAAGTTTGATATTGAACCAAAAGTTGCGATGCTCTCTTTCTCCAACTTTGGCAGTACCAACCATCCATCAGCTCGCAAAGTTAAAAAAGCGACAGCCCTGGTAAAAGAGCAGGCTCCCGATCTGATTGTTGACGGTGAATTACAGGCCAACGTTGCCCTCGATCCAGAGCTGACCGAAGCCCAATACCCCTTCTCAATGCTTAAAGGGGATGCCAATGTATTTATCTTCCCCGACCTGCAATCGGGAAATATCAGCTATAAACTGCTCAGTAAATTGGGCGGTGCAGAAGCAGTTGGTCCAATCCTGATGGGGATGAAAAAACCGGTTCATGTGTTGCAACGGGGTGATGATGTTGCCGACATCATCAATATGGCGGCAGTTGCTGTGGTTGACGCCCAGTAAATACAGCCAGAACCAGAAAACTTAAATAGTGGAGCTGTGCACCACGATAACCCGGCGGGAGTTTCTAATCTGAAACTCCCGCTTTTTTAATCCCACAACAGGCTATTCCAATCAGATATATTTATTGCTATCATCAAAAGTTGGTATAATTAAAAACTGACTTTTGTCTATTAACTTTGAAAGTGAATCGCTATGAAATATTGCAGTACCAGAGGAGCTGTCCGGGGATTAGATTTCAGCGCTGCCGTAATGATGGGATTGGCCGATGATGGGGGGTTACTCCTCCCTGAAGAAATTCCACAACTCGATAGCACTGAGCTGCAAAAGCTCAGCCACCTCTCCTACCCCGATCTGGCTTTTGCTATACTCTCAAAATATGCCACCGATATTCCCGCTACAGACCTGAAGGATCTCATCGATCGCTCTTATACCGGTTTTGACGATCAACAAATAACCCCCCTGATCCAAAAGGATGATCTCTATATTCTGGAGCTCTTTCACGGTCCCACCTTTGCATTTAAGGATGTTGCATTACAGTTACTAGGAAACCTCTTTGAGTATCTGCTGAAGAATAGCGGACAGAGAATGAATATTATCGGAGCAACCAGTGGTGATACCGGCAGTGCCGCAATCTATGGTATCCGGGGTAAACAGAATATCAATATCTTCATTCTCCACCCCAAAGGGCGTGTCTCACCCATCCAGGAGCTGCAAATGACCACGGTTCTGGATGAAAATGTCTTCAACCTCGCCGTTGAGGGGACCTTTGACGATGCTCAAGCAATCGTTAAAGAGATTTTTGGAGATCTTGATTTCAAACAGGAACATGCCCTGGGAGCAGTTAATTCGATCAACTGGGCACGTGTTCTGGCTCAGGTCGTCTATTATTTTTATGCCTGGTTCCAGGTCAACAAAGAGACCGGGGCAGAAAAGTTTGACGTTTCAGTACCGACCGGTAATTTTGGCGATATTTTTGCCGGTTATATCGCAAAACAAATGGGATTACCGATCAACCGGCTCATCCTGGCAACCAACTCCAATAATATTTTAAGTCGCTGTATTAATTCCGGTGACTACTCGATGGCCGATGTCCACCACACCTTTTCACCATCAATGGATATCCAGATCGCCAGCAATTTCGAGCGTTATCTCTATTACCTGCTGGGTTGTGACGGTGAAAAAGTTGTCCGGGCAATGGACATTTTTAAGCAAACCGGCAAACTTGAGTTTACCGATAAACAAAAAGGACAGCTGAAACTCGATTTTTCCGCAGCAGCCATTGACGACAGTGAAACTCTGACAACCATCAGCTCTTTCTATGAGAAAACCAACTATATTCTCGACCCGCACACAGCCATCGGGATTGCCGTCGGTAAAAAACTCAGGGGCCCCGAATTTCCATTGGTTTGCCTTGCAACGGCCCACCCGGCAAAATTTGGGGATGTCGTCAAAACAGCAACCGGTTTGGATCCTGAGCTTCCTGAACAGCTGATAAAACTGGCCGCAAAGAAAAGACGGGTTGTCACTATTCCGGCCGACAAAAATCGAGTAAAAGAGTATCTGGCCGCAAATGCAACCTAAATCGGTCATAATTTAGTTGTAATTCAGCTCAACCCTGCTAAACTCATTCGATCAAATCCACATACCATTGCAAAAATGGGTTTTTCACCCCAACAGGAGGATATAATGGACTCGATTTCCACAGATAAATTGGTAGAGTTACTACAGAATTATGGGTTGCCACTGGTCTGGGCTATTATTGTTTTTATTGTCGGTCGAATTGTTGCCAGAATCATTACCAATATAGTTGGCAAAATGATGCACAGGAGCAATATTGACGAGACATTGATCAAATTTGCTAAAACATTTGTTTATGTTGCTTTAATGATTTTTGTTATTCTGGCTGCGCTCGGCAAGCTGGGGATCGAGACCACATCGTTTGCAGCAATACTGGCTGCAGCCGGTTTAGCCATCGGCCTTTCACTACAGGGAACCCTGGGTAATTTTGCCGCCGGATTTATGCTGATCCTGTTCCGCCCCTTTAAGGTCGGTGATTTTGTTGAAGCAGGCGGAGTTTCCGGGGTGATTGAAGAGATTCAAATCTTCAGTACCAAGATGAGATCGGGTGACAATAAAGAGATTACAGTTCCTAACGGTCAGGTTGTCGGCAGTACCATCACCAACTATTCCGCTAAAGAAACCCGGCGGGTTGATCTGGTCATCGGTGTCGGGTATGGCGATGACCTGAAAAAAGTGAGGACAGTTCTTGAAGACATCCTCAATAATGATGAGCGAGTCCTTAAAGACCCGGCACCAACTATTGGGGTCTCAGAACTTGCTGACAGCAGTGTCAATTTTGTCGTCCGCCCATGGGTTAAGAGTGCTGACTACTGGCCGGTTCTGTTTGACACTCAGGAAACGGTTAAATTGCGCTTTGATGCAGAAGGGATCTCAATTCCCTACCCACAACAGGATCTGCACATCATCAAGGAAGAATCAGCAGCCTGATTTAAGTGGAACCATAGAAGTCAAAAAGCCTCCGGATCACTCCGGAGGCTTTTTTTATCTACAACTCACTGGCTGAGTAAAAATTCCGCCCTGCAAGGCTGGTATTTTATCAGGGATAAAGACATACAGCAGTATCTCGAGATCCGGTAAACATACCGTAACGCCGCAGGCCGAATTTTTTACAACGCCGGGGTTAGCAGTCGAAATAAAGAGCGAACTCTTCCGGGCAAGGCCGCATCCGCACCTTATCAATCTCTGCCTCACGTTTATAGTTCACCCACATATCAATCACATCCTCGGTGAAGACATCCCCTTTAAGCAGAAAGGCATGATCCTCTTCCAGGCTCTTCAACGCCTCATCCAGAGAGGAAGCAACCATCGGAATGTCTTTCAGCTCCTCCGGTGACAACCCGTAAATATCTTTGTCCAAAGGTTGACCCGGATCAATTTTGTTCTCAATACCATCCAAACCGGCCATCATCTGAGCGGCGAAGGCCATGTAGCCGTTTGCCGAAGCATCTGGAGTCCGGTATTCAACCCGTTTACCACTTTCACTGCTGGCAACTGGAATCCGCAACGATGCAGACCGGTTACGATTTGAATAGGCCAGATTAACCGGTGCCTCAAAACCCGGAACCAGACGCTTATAGGAGTTAGTCGTCGGATTGGTAAATGCACAGAGAGCTTTAGCATGCTTGATGATACCGCCGATGTAATACATTGCGGTTTTTGATAACCCACCATAGCCATCACCGGCAAACAGGTTCTTCCCACCTTTCCAGAGTGACTGATGACAATGCATTCCGGAGCCATTGTCGTTGTAAATCGGCTTTGGCATAAAAGTAACAGTTTTTCCGTTACGGTGAGCTACATTCTTAACAATATACTTGAACCATTTAAGGGTATCACCCATCAGCAAAAGGGAATTAAACCGGATACCAATTTCATTTTGACCACCGGTAGAGACTTCGTGATGAACCACCTCAACGACAATTCCGACACTCTGTAACACCTGGACAATTTCGTTGCGCAGATCGACGTGTGAGTCGGTCGGAGCGCAGGGAAAGTACCCCTCCTTGTGACGGGGTTTATAACCGAGATTCGGGAACTCTTCACGACCGGTATTCCAGGCCCCTTCTATAGAATCAACTGAGTAGAATGATTCATTCGCACTGGAAGCATAACGGACATCATCAAAAACAAAAAATTCAGCTTCCGGACCGAAATAAGCCGTATCCGCAATTCCGGTCGACTTGAGATATGCCTCTGCCTTTTTTGCGATGAAACGTGGATCACGGGTGTATCCCTCACGGGTGATCGGATCCATGATGTCACAGATTAGACTCAATGTTGTTACCTTGATAAATGGATCAACTTTAGCGGTCTCTGGATCCGGAATCAAAAGCATGTCTGAGTTGTGAATCGGTTGCCAACCGCGGATTGATGAGCCGTCAAAGCCGATCCCCTCCTCAAAAGTATCCTCACTGAACTGATCAATCGGGGCACTGAAGTGCTGCCAGATCCCGATAAAATCGAGGAATTTGAAATCCACCATCTGGCAACCATTCTCTTCTGCAAATCTGAGTACATCATTTGGGGTCATCATCTAACAGCTCCTTTTATAAGTTTATTTATTGGTAAAACTCACGGCAAAATTTTACTTTAGATTGCATCCTCACCACGTTCACCGGTACGAATACGAACAATTTCATCAATAGGTGTAACAAAGATCTTGCCGTCACCAATCCGGCCGGTTTTTGCTGCTTCAGCAATCGCATCAACAACCTGAGCAACCAGATCATCAGATACAATGATTTCCATTTTAATTTTAGGGATAAAATCAACGACGTATTCAGCACCACGATAGAGCTCAGTATGCCCCTTCTGACGGCCAAAACCTTTCACTTCACTGACGGTGATCCCCTGAATACCAATTTCATTCAAAGCCTCTTTAACCTCATCAAGCTTAAACGGCTTTATGATCGCCTCAACCTTTCGCATTCAACTTCTCCTTTTTAGTAAAACAAAAATATCTGCAGATTGCTTACTCTACGCTTGATATAGCAAGGAACAAGCCATAACAAGACAAAGAAAATTTCTATAAAAATTCAAGCAAATAGGGACAAGGAACAATCCCAACACCCCACACAGCAACATAACATGCTCAAAATATAGTCAACAAAACCTAAAATGCACAAAAATCAGACAAAACACCACTCTGACAATTTACCAAACCAGCACAGATCTACCTGCAACGTGACCGGTTAAACTTTAGGCAAAAGATGAAATAACTGCCAGATCGCCGAGATTGACAAATACCAGAGTAATACCGGAGATGATACACAAACTGACCCAGGGGATATCTCTCGTCCGCTCCTTAAGTGAGAAAGCCTGGGGTAAGGCTTTCTCCTGCGCCATCACCTTCCCTAACCGGGCAGTGCCAAAGAGGGTAGCATTGATCGCTGAAGCGGTCGACAACAAAACTCCGATTCCGATAAGGACAAAACCAGCATGACCGAGAAATGGTTTGGCAGCAATTGCCAACGGCAACCAGAGGACGAGGATGTAGATCGAAATCGTAAACAGAATAGATACCATAATCGCCCGGGGCAAATCACAATCCGGATCGGCCATCTCATTCACCGCATTCGGGATTAAATCAAATCCCTCATAAGCGACAAAAATAAGAGCCGCCCCCATCAAAACACCCAGTTGTGGGATAGACCAGAATTGTGGCCAGATTGCGATACAGATCATGAGGCAAATCAAGAATCAGTAGACAGACCTCTGCCGCAATAATGACCTTGATCTCCACAGTTATTTCCAGTCCGTTGCAGCCCTCAAAACTCTTTTCTTCGATAAACACCTGAAGTAGCTCTTCGAGATGTTTTTTTCATCAGGGCTTAAAAACATGTAGTGGACGACACTCTGCTACAGAATAACTCTCCACGGTTCAGGAAAGGGCCGCTTTAATATCTCTTTGCGTCGATAATCGGCGAACCACTGAAAATAGGGATATCCCGTCTGCCGGTTGTCTGGTAAGCCAAAAACTGATGAGGATAAACAGGTTCACGCTAAGTCAGTATTGACACCACTTCTTTCAATCATACTAGATTCATTGTGTTGTGACAGCATTTTTGTTCTACTAGCTTCAGTCAATCCTGGAGCAAGACAATAATTGCTCAATCAAGAATAGTGAAGCAGGGTGATACTCTCACAATGGTGAGTCTGGGGAAACATATCGAGTGGCTGACTGGAGATTAGATCGTAGCCGCCAGTTACCAGTATTTTCAGATCCCGGGCCAAAGTCTGGGGGTCGCAGGATACATAGATAACTCGCTTTACCGGAAATTTCAACAGCTCATCCATAATGGCCAGAGCTCCGCTACGGGGCGGATCGAGCAACAGCAGATCAATCGGCGATTGCGGTGAAAAAGTTGCTAATGCTCCCTCCGCCGACCGGTTGAAAAACTCAACGTTATCAATCCCATTCAGCCGGCTATTCTCGCGAGCTGTCACAATTGAAGTCACAGATTCTTCAACCCCCACAACGTGTCGGGCACGCCGGGATAATGGGAGAGAAAAATTACCCATGCCACAATAGAGATCCAGTACGCACTCCGCTCCGGTCAGTTCAGCCAAAGACACCACGGTATCGACCAGAACCCGATTCTGCTCTAAATTGATCTGAGAAAAACTCCCGGTTCCGTAAGCTAACTCAAGCGGAGGGTGATCGACAGTCAGGCGGAGAACCCCCTCCGCTTGGATATTTATCAATTGTTTTTCTGCCCCCGCACGAATAAACAGATTGGCTCCCAGCTGTTCTTTCAGTAGCAGATCAGCCAGAGAGGAGACCTGCTGGCCAGAATAGTGGATAACCACTGAGCAGTCGCGCCTGTCATCTACAGATAAATCAAGTTGAGAGATACTGTCAGCATAGGAGCTATGATTGAGGAGACGCTGCAGCCGTCCAAGCAGAGAATTCAATTCCGCAGCAATGACTGGACACTGTTCCACCGGCACCACAGAGTGACTTTTGGGACGATAAAAACCGGTGACAAACCCGGTGGCGGTATTGCTACTTTTTATTTGCACCCGACTCCGGTAGCTCCACTGATCTGCGGCAGGGAGAATCGATAATATTTTATCGGCAGCGACACCACACTGTCGAACCAGCGATTCCCGAAACAGCGACTCTTTCCAGACTAATTGTTCCGGGTACGGCAGATGCTGCCACTGACAGCCGCCACAATCCCCGGCAACCGGGCATTCGGGTTGTCGACGTTGCGGAGCCGGGTTGATAATATCGAGGATCTCAGCTTCGAGAAAATTTTTTTTAACTTTGGTCACCCGGCAACGAACTACATCACCAACAGCGGTATGGGGGATAAAGACCACCCGCCCCTCATAGCGTGCCAAACCTGCACCACCATTGACCAGCGTCTCCACCGTTAACGGTGGCAGGAGCATAGCTGTTCTAAGCTGTTTCTGCGTGGTCAAGACGACCCTTTGGGTGAAAAATGGTCTTCGGTAAAATTCAAAGTGGCAAAATAATCGGCCAGGGTCTCTTCCCTCCGGATCAATTCAACTGAGCCATCA
>Ga0256827_10000123_pt1 | contig 41380 bp, 83 predicted proteins | sample CV84metaG_FD_185977 | JGI IMG/M metagenome (GOLD analysis project Ga0256827, IMG submission 185977) | Hydrothermal vent microbial communities from East Pacific Rise, Pacific Ocean - CV84 | ecosystem: Environmental > Aquatic > Marine > Hydrothermal vents | place: Pacific Ocean: East Pacific Rise... | reverse complement strand
GGGGAGGTTTCACTTGGTAAGAATTGAAGAGTTGTAAAAAACCCCAAAAAAATATAATATAATATACAATTTAATAAAACTTTAATATTTTTCATCATATACTTTTTTAATATATAAGAATAAGGAAAATAAATGAGTAACAAAATTGATATGAATTCAGCAGAATTTATAAAAGAATTAGATAAAACTGAAAAATTTACAGATAAAGTAAATAAAACTTTTAACTGGGTATATAATCCTAACGAAGAAATAAACGAAGGAATAAAACTAGGTTTAACAAGAAATAAACTCATGTTTGGAAAAAGATTTTGCCCTTGCTTTATGGTAGAAGAAGTAGATGGAAAGCCACAAAGTGTGGATAATAGGATATGTCCTTGTAAACCAGCAATAGAAAAAGAAATACCAGAAACAGGCGTTTGTCATTGTCAAATATTTTGTACACCTGAATTTGCTGCTAAACAAGCCGTAACAGATGCTATCGAAGAAAAAACACATAATCACAAAAATATATTAACAAAAGAAGAAGCAAATATACTTATTAAAAAACAACGTATAGATGGTGACGAATTAGTAGCATTACTAGAAGCAAGAAGTGAAAACATTATAGAGTTTAAACTAATAGACGTTAGAGAACCAATGGAATGGAATAGAGGGCATATAGATGGAGCTGATATGTTAATATCTACTTCTAATTTTTATCAGATATTTAATGAAGCACTTGATAATGGAAAAATATCAAAAGAAGATAATTTAATTGTTTATTGTCAACTTGATAGTAGAAGTAAATATATTAGTAATATGCTTACAGATAAAGAATATCAAGTTACTGACTTAATGCACGGTATCAATGGTTACCATGGTTTAATCATTAAATAATATATTTTAATTTAGCCAGTATATTTTTAAGCTGGTTGAGTTCAAGTTATGCAATATTTTTTAGAATTTGTTATGTATGTGGTTATAGGATAGCCAGCCGCACCGTGAGCCAAGACATTGTTGATAGTATTTCTGCTAAATAGCTTTAATCTTCTTGCGAAAACTAATATCCTAAGAAGAAAATCCTAGCTCATTTAAACTTAAAATAATATTAAATTTATATTTTAATGTATTTTATTTCTAAGTGTTTATAATTATATTAAATTTTAAATGGAAAATAAATGGAAATCATACGCAATTATAATACAGATTTTATGAATAAAATATTAGAACTTAAATTAGAACGCAAGATAAATAAATTTAAAAACGAAATTTATTTTTCTGTTGTTGAAAATAATATCCTATATGGAATAACTAGATTAACCAAACTAGAAAAAAAAGAAATATATAAAATCGAAGATTTGCTAAAAGATTTAGATATAAATCCAGAAGAATTAAGTTTAGATGTTTATTATTTATCTGGCTTATGGTTAGATGATAAATTTTCTAAGAAAGGCATAAGACAAGAATTATCAGATAAAAGAATTATAGAATTAAAAAATATAAAAGAAGATTATCTTATCGTCTCGGAATTCAATAATAACTCCACTCTATTACCTTACTATAAATCAATTCTTAACACAATAAATATATCAGAAAAAGGTGAGTTTACCAATATAGTGTCCTCCAGAATTTAAGCAGCTTATAAGTATAGTTTTAGTATAATATACTTATAAAAAATAAAGGCTTATAATGGAAGAATATACTATCTTAAACGAAAACGGCAGCATACAAAATATTGGAAAGTTCGAAGATTTTGATGGAGCTGATGATTTTCTAAATGAAAAAAATATGTTAGCTTTCTATGTATTTAATGAAGAAGCTTTTTTAATACTAAAAGAATCTATTAAAAACGTATTAGAAGAAAACCCTACTTTAACAAGTGACGACTTTTTTATTCTTAATGAAAATAATTCAATCGAAAGTATCGGTAAATTTCTTAATTTTAATGATGCAGATAAATTTCTTATGGAAAATGACAGAGACGAAGATTCTTTCTTTCTTTTTTCTAGTGATTTATTTTTAAATCTTCAAACTTCAATTGGTGGTCTAAAAAGCCTAACTTATATTCAATAAAAGGTTTTAATATGGAATTTTCTACAAATACAACACCGGAATTAGCATTAAATGATATTCAAGATAATTGGTCGCAAGAAGATAAAAAGAACGCTTGGAATTCGCTCTTTGGAACAGATAATGCTGAAAAAATTAGAAACAAAGTTGAAAATAATAATAAAATTTCAATTATATTAACAGATATGTCTTATCAAGCTGCTTTAACAAAATTAAAAATTGATTTAAAAGATTTTTAATTAAGCAGTCTATAAGGTAATTAAGAGTATAATATACTTACAAAAAAAGGACTTAAAAATGAAAAGAGAATATACAGTTACTGCAATTATGCGAACAGTTCTACAAACAAACATTGTGGCTAATAGTCAAGAAGAAGCCGATGCTATGGCTAGAAATTTAGATGGTGGTGTTTTTTCAGAAATGGAAGGTGAAGGCTCTTGGGAAATTGAGGGTGTTGAAGATATTGGTGAAGCTGAAGAAGAATAATATAGTTTTAACTTTTTCTTTTTATCTTATTTTAAGTTTATATTGGTTATAATACTTTTATAAAAACAAAATAAGGTAACTTTTAATGAACATTGCATACACATAGATTTCCAATCTTTCTATAAACAATCTTTACATTACTTCAATAAATAATAACCATACTACTCAAAAGAGTAATAAAATTTATTTATTACACAACTCTATTCAAATATATTCAGTCTTAATTGATATTTTTAACAAACATAATTTAAAAAATACAATTTACAGGACATTAAAATGATATATACAAATAATACACTTACAACTTTTACTATGATAAGTAGTCAAACAGGCACTTGCGGATATCCAGAAGATACTTGGGATATAGAAAATATTATTACTAATAAAGAAGAACTCTTAGAATCTTTAAAAGAAGGTTACTTACGTGATTCAAGAAATAGAAATAATTATCCTATTCTATCATATCCAATTCAACGCATTTACAAATCTAACAATAATATAGATATTAAAAAATACTATTCAGAGACTTTCATAATATTTGAAAAATGGAAAAATAAAATTTCTACCTTATTACCACTATTACGTGCTAATAAAAAAGAAAACGATATTATAGAAAATGAACTTAAAAAATTGACTATTTTGGCTGATAAGTATGGATATACACTATCTAAAAATAATATTGAAGGACAAAACAATGCAAACTAAAAAAATAGAAAATATAGAACTAAACAACAATTCTTTAGATGATTTAATAAATATAAATAAACAACGTATTGTATTAGCTGATAAAATTAAACAAATCGCTTTATTTTATTTTGAGCATACAAAAAACTTTGAACACTTTGATTTATTTCAAGAAAAAATATATATAGGAACAGAAGATGAACTATGTGAATATACACATAGAGATACTTTTTCTTTTTCTTTTATAGATTGTTATTTAAAAATTAGTTGGTCAAGAGAAAACACAGATTATTGTTCTTCCGATGACTATGAAATGGATACTTTTATAGAAAATGAATTTATAGAAGCTTTTTTTGATAAAAATAATGGACATAGAGATATGGACGAACTTTTAGAAAATAAAAAAAGAAAAGAAATTATAAAAAAGAAGTTTTTAGAAGATATTTATACTGCAGAAAGTAAAAAAAGAGTAACAGAAAAGAAAATAAAAAATATAGAGTTTGAGATAAAAGAGTTTAATAAATACCATTTACTTATCACCAGAACACTACCAGATAAAAATATGCTTACAGAAAAAGAAGCAGAACTATTACAAACTAATATAGACTTAAAAAATTTAAAAGAAAAAATATTAGATTTGAAAATAAATATGGATAAAATATAATGAAAATAATAGGCGGAATTACATTACATAAAGATTATGATGAATTTGATATTACTGAAATGGATATGGATAGAGCAAAACTTAAAATGTTCAATTTTCTTTTAATGGATAAATATTATAAAATATGGACAGAATTAGAACAAAAAAGAGATAAAACAGAAGAATCTATGCTTGACAATAAAGAAGTTATGTATTTAGTTGGATTAGCAGAACCAGAAGAAGATGAACCAGAAGATACGAAAAATATTAACAATCTATTAGAACGTGCACACATGTGGTTTGAAGGATTGAACGAGGAACATCAAGGTGATTGTACAAATCAACCATTTACTTGCACTAGATGCATTGCTGAACGTATGCTATCAATAGATACAACAAAAAGAAAAGGAAACTAAATGACAAATCTAAAAGAAAAAAAAATAGAGCTATTAGAAGAGCTATTAAAAGATATTAAAATTAAATGTTCTAGTGAGATAAAAGAACGAGATATTGAAATATCAAAAGTTCATGCAAGTGATTCTTCACGTTATAAATGGGAAGAAGAAAGCGAGTTATTTGATACAATATTATTAGAAATTTCTTATTTAGAACAAGATATGGAAAATGAGTTAAAAAATTATGAATTAAAAACAGAAGATGATTTATTTAATTTCGATGATGAAAGATACAAAACTATTGATAAAATAGAAAAATATATTTTATCTTATTTAATTCATATCCAAACAAAAGATAATAATTATAAAAAACTTTTAGAAGATTTTAAAACAAAACAATATTTAGGAACTAATAGTAGCTTAAATGAATATACTATACGTCATGGTTGGTCTTACACCATCGACGATTTAGGTATTTATATTCATTATACAGAAATAGATAATCAACATTATTGTGGAGAACCTGATGAATATATAAGTCATACTCTACATATACCTATGGAATTTATCAAATTATATGAAAATAAAAATAGTGATTTTAGTTCTATAATTGAAGCAAATAAAGAAGCAGAATATAGAATTAAAACACTCGAAACTAAACAAAATTATAGTAAAAATAAATTAAACACACTTGAAAAAGAATTAATGAAAATCAACAATTCAATTAGAGAATTTAAACATTATTACAAAGATTTTAGCGGTGTTGAAGCACCATTTGACTTATTATCTTCAAAAGAAATAGATAAAGATAATATTAAAAAAGAGTTTAATAAAGAGAATATAATATTCTTAGAATTAACAGAACAATTAAAAATAGAAAAAAAGGAAGTATTATGATAACTGATACACACGTTCATTTAGATTTAAAAAAATTTAAAAATGATTTAGACAAAGTTCTTAAAAGAGCAAGAAATAAAGGAGTTGGAAGATTTATTATTCCAGCAATAGAATCTGATAATATGGATGATATTATCAAGATTAGTGAAGAAAATAAAGATGTTTTCTTTTCAACAGGTAATCATCCTAATTATACTCATAAATTTAATTTAGATAAAACAGAAAAATATGCTGTGCATCCAAAATGTGTTGCTATTGGAGAATGTGGTTTAGATTGGTTTAGAATACAAAAAGGTACTGATATTAAAGAAGTTAAAGCGAAGCAAATAGCAATTTTTGAAGAACAAATAAAATTATCTATTAAATATAAAAAACCTCTTATATTACACTCAAGAGATACAGATGATGATATGGTTAATACCCTACTGAAATATAAAGATAAATTAGTAGGAGGGGTTATACATTGTTATATAGGCAGTGAAAAATTATTAGAGTTAGAAAAATATAATTTTTATTTTGGTATAGGTGGCATAGTTACCTATAAAAGCGCAGTAGAACTTAGAAAAAACATTAAAAAGATACCTCTAAATAAAATACTTATAGAAACAGACGCACCATATTTATCTCCGGTTCCACATAGAAAAGAACGTAATGAACCTGGTTTTACTAGAAATATACTTACAGAATTGGCCGTTTTATTAGAGATAGATGAAAAAAAATTAGAAGATATTATCACTGATAACACTAATAGATTATTTTTTAAAGGAGATGCATAATATACGACTATCGTATATTATGTAATTAAAATTATGACAAAAACAGAATTGAAAAATATTGGGAATAGATTAAGATTTTTAAAAGGAAGAGTAGCTGATGCAGATAGAGAAATTGCCTGTTATTTAAAAAAACATGGAATAGTTAGTAATAAATTCGCAAGTACTAATAACACAAGCGGTATTCCTATGTATAAAACTAATTCTATATTAAGAAGTGAAATTTTAAAATTAGAAAAATATTCTTATTCATTAAAAGAAAGTATTAGATTGTACAAAAAACAATATAGAAATTACAATTTATTAAGGATTTTAAAAAATAAAAAGAAATTAGATATTTTATATTTAGAGCCAGAAGAATTTATGGAAATAATATATGAATTAGGAATTGAACAAAAAAAAGATGGTCCTAATAAAGCAGAAAAATTAGATTTATTATAAAAATAACAGTATTTAACACAATAAAACATATTTTAAGTTTATTTTAATGTTATTTAAGTTATTATTTTAATATTAAAAAAAGGATAAATTATGAAAATGTTAATAGTTATGTTATTTTCAATCAATACAGTTTTTGCTTTAAGCATCCAAGATAATGATAAAAAGATTTGTAAAGTTTACACAGAAAAAGTCGATAAATATAAAAAAAATATGAGAAAAGATATATATGCAAAAAAGACATTAGAGCATTATATTGATATACGTGACAAGGCTTGTAGAAAATAAATTAAATAAGATACTTATAAATAATTATAAGTATCTTATAATTATTTAAATACCTTCTATTCCAGCAACTACTTTAAAATTATTCATGAATATCTCACTATCTAACTGACAAATTTCTTTAATTTCTTGGTCAGAAAATTCATTTACTTCCTCTAACTTACTTACAATTTCATCTTCAAAAACATCTTGTGGATGTATATCTGTGTTTATTGAAGGTATCGTAACTTCTTTTCCATTATAACTATATGTACATTCTTGCATTTTTATTTTCCTTATTTTGGTAATTACAAAATACCTTTTAAATACTTAATTTTTTCTTAAATATAATATATCTTAATTAGGATTTTAACCATTTTATTGCTTGCTCTTTATTCACCATTCTTGTACCTTTACATTTTGTAAGTATATTATAGCATTTATTATTTAGATTAAGTCTTGTTTAAGCAGTATGCTGATATAATATACTTACAAAATACAAAGGCTTAAAATGATAAACTCTATTAAACAATATTTAAATTATGAAATTAAAGAGAATAAAGCAGAATATAAAGAAAGATTATTTGACAATATTATAGATGTTGAAGAAGATTTGTTTTATTATTGTAAACATTTAACAGGCCATACACCTGTTGATGAAAATGATGCAAGTGATACCATTTCTAATTTTATTCAAGATATGGATATTGAAGAAGTGTTTGCTAAATTAATTCAACGTGGAATTATTGCCACAGATATTGAATTAGAAACAAACGAAGGCTTCTTTTCTTTAACCACAGATATTTATACTCCTACGCAAATACTTCAGCTAATTAAAGATAAAAACATTAAAAAATTACCAGAATTTTTTATTCTTCTTGAAGAATTGCAAGAACAAAAAGAATACCAATGTGAAATTTTAGATTTTTATCATGAATACCATTAATAAAATCTAACTTTTTAATTTTTCAGAAGATTTTAAGCATTACATTGATATAATAAAAAAAATAAAGGACTTACCCTATGAGACAAACTGATATTTTATTCGAAAATTTTAATGATTATTCTTTTTATTCAAAAGAATTACAAACACTCGAAGACAAAAAAGATGAAATTACATTCGAAATAATGGGTGATATTAAAAGATTGCCTAGATTACGTGAATTAGCATATCCTAGTGATAAATCAATGACAGGTAGTGATGAAAATATTTCACTTTTTCAAGTATTTTTAAAAGAATCTAATCTACGAAAAACTACTTTACGTGAAATTAGTAAAACTATATTAAGAAGTAAAAAAAGATTAAGCCTAATTAGATATTACAATTTAATTATTAATAAAGTCAATATTATGAAAGAAGACAATAAAAGTATTTATGCTGTGTCTTTTGATGAAAAAAAGAATGTTTTCTCTTGTTCTTGGGTTTCTATCCATCCAACAGATAAAAAGTTTAAAACTATATCTAGTATGGACGTTGAAATTTCTGAAATTGATAAATTTTTAAAATTAAACGCAGATTACATTATTCTTTTTGAAATTGATAGCTTATTAAACCCAGCTTTTAAAGAACACATTACCCTTTTGGATAATGATAAATTTTTAGAAGAAAATGTTATTTCATTACAACGAATGTTATTAGGCAAAAAAGATATGGACTTACCTTCTTACTTCGATATTAAAGAGGACTATAAAAGCGAATTTAATGGTGGTGCAGCTTTAATTATGGACGTTTTTAATAAAGCGACAGGTCAAGCGCTTTAAAACTTAAATAATAGTTATTTTCGCCTATTATTTAAGCGATTATTAAACATTATTTAAGTATAATATACTTATAAAAAAAACAAGAAAGAGAAAATAAATGAAATTATTAGAAACATTATCACCAGATGCTTATGAAGCAACATCAGATTTTTACTATGATTTAATCGAGGGTGGGTATATTAAACCAGAGCATTTTGTAGATGCTGATTCAGCTAAAAAACTTAATGAGGCAATTCAACTTATTAAAGAATTTGAAAATCTTACGTATTGCAATGTAATTGAAGAAATGTAACTTTTAAGTTACATTTTAATATACAACAGTTTAAATAGAAAAAAAGGAACATTATGCCAAATTGGGTAACGACTAATATTGAAATCAAAGAAGAAGGCGATAAACTTGAAATTATCAAAAAAAGTATTTTAAATGATGAAGGCGAAGTAGATTTTAATATTCTTATTCCTATGCCGCTAGACCTTCGTGGAACGTCTTCACCAGCACGTGTTATCCCCGATGAAGAATATAAAGAGGCTTTAGAAAAAGGCGGATATATTAATTATGTTTCAAAATCTAAAAGTGACGCACTTATTGAAAAATATGGTTTTAATAATTGGTATGATTGGGCGACACATAATTATGGTACAAAATGGAACGCGTCTGATACAAGAATCGAAAAAGAAGAAAATATTATTTCATTCGATACGGCGTGGTCTTGCCCTTATCCTTGGTTAGATATATTAAGTCAAAAATTCCCAAATACAATATTTAAATTTTCATACGCCGATGAAGATATTGGTCATAATTTAGGTTTTTATACTTTAGAAGATGGTCAATTCATTGAAGAAATGGATATGAACGAAGATGATAAACAAAATATTTACATTGGTCAAGCATTAGCTGTTAAATATGGTAATGTTATTACACCGATACCAGAAGATGTAGCAGTATCAGATGCGTTAGATTTTATAACTGAATGTGAGTTAGATGAATAATTTATTTTTCTTTTTACTCTTTTTTATATTATGGATAATAGCTGGGTACACTACCAATAAAATGTACTTCAAAGATAATGACTGGATTCACATTGATGAAAAAATTGCTAATTTTATAACAGGTATTCCAGGTCTTTTATTTTATATATCAAAATACAAAATACTTAAAAAAAATAATTTTTAGGAAATCAATATGGGAAAACAGCTTTATTATAAATTATCAATTAAATGGACACATCACAATGATGAAGTCTTTAAATTTTGGCGTCCTGATAGTAATGGTTATACTTATTTACTTGATGAAGCTGGGAAATATGAAGACTGTGAAATTAAAATAAATGAAGGAATTTTCTCAGTTCCCGTAGAAATTATAGATGGTTTCGTTGTAGAAGTTATGGATTATTCTTCTAATAGAATATATAAAGTATGTCCTAATCGTGGATTTATAAGAATGGAATTAGGATTAACCATATTTGACTTTAAAAAATTCTCAGATAAAAGAGAAAAAGATATATATTTTCAATCTTATTATTCTCTTTTTGATGTCCCACACATTTTTATTGAAAAATCTAAAAAAATAGACACAGGTTATTATAAAGTATCTATGCAACCCAATAGTTTTATAAATGAAGAGTTCTATTACAGCGATGAATTCGCTGCTGATTCTAGAAACAAAGCTATAACACAAGCATATAAAGAATGGGATATTAAATATATAGAGAACGATATAAACTATATCCAATTTAAAAATATTGTATCAGTTAAAAAAGTTTATGAATATATTTTTGATAAATGGGAAGGAAATTGATAAATATTATTAACTTTCAGCCAAAATGGTTGTGAGTTATTAGAATATTAAGTAATATCTAAGCAAAATACCTATATAATACGGCTATATAACAAATTAGGATATAAAATGAGTAATAATAAAATAGATAACAACTTTACAATAGGTTCTTTCCTTTCTACAATAAATTCAAATAAAGCTATTTCATTTTTTAGTATTAATCAAAGATATAGACCTATTAGACCAGATATTTCTTTAAAATCACATCCACACAATGACCCAGAATACATATATAATGAATTAAAAGAACGTTTCGCATTTGTGGAGCGGGTATGGGTTTTTAATAACAAATTAAGTGCAAGACCAAAAAAAGAAGATATTTGCATTGGCATTTTATATTCTAATATAGTAGACGTTAAAAAAATAATCAAAGAGAGTAATTAATGAATAACACTTGGAAAAAAATAAATAATTTAAGTATTGAAAAGATTAGAATTTTTAGAAATATATTAAATTTAAATATTAGACATCCAGATTATCATACTAGTTATAAAAGATTTTTAAGAGAAAATAATTTAAATATTAGAATGGACAGAACATTATGTAAAATACATTTACGTGATAAAAGCTTAAACAAACTTCATGAAGTTCCTAAGCATATTATTAATAGATTAACAGATTTATATAACTGTTATGTTTTAGAAAAAAATGAAGAATACGATTATACGGATTGGGATTTGATTTCAAATAAATTTGATTTATCAATATCCCCCGAAGATTTTAAAGAATTTATTTTTACTTATCAGCGATAATAGTAGGTTTAAACCCTATAGACCAACCACCATAACAAGAGCCTGTATTTCATTAAAATTACTAATACTTTTATTAAACAATGAATGATAAAACATATAAGACATATAAGACATATCTGTTACTTTTGAAGTATTAAAATTAGACAAAGATGGATTAAAAACAATTAAACAAAGTAAATTATATGATTTAAGTATCCTTTAAATTAACAACTATATACATTTAGTTATATTTAACTTCTTTAAAATACTATTATATAATTCACCTACCTCTCTTCTATCTTTAAAATCATCAAACTCTATGACTATCTTATTATGTTCTTTTGATAATTCATTATATATATCAGGTTTTGCCGAAGTACATTGAACACATTCTATTACTTTACTGTTTATATTTTCTCTTTCTTTATTATCTGTATATTCTATACACATCATTGAATATTTTTCTTCAAATTTAATTTCTACTTCAACCATAACATTTTCCATAATTTTCTTCTATTATAAACAAATTAAAACTTTTAGTAATAAGTATTTTAAATTTCTAAGAATATTTTAAAATTAAGATGTTATACTGTGATATATTCATATTACAAAGGAATTTAAATGAAAAATAAAAATTTAGAAGATATACGCAATAATATAGACAAAATAGATGAAGAAATAGTTTATTTGATAGCTAAACGTTCAAGCTTAGTTCATCATACAGTCGATTTTAAAAATAGTATAGAAGAAATAACTTCCAATGATAGAATAGATTCTGTTATCCAACAAGTAAGAAAACAGGCAATATCAAAAGATTTATCACCAAATTTAATTAATGACGTGTACAATCTTATTATTAAAGAAATGATAGATATTGAAATTAAAGAGTTTAGTAATAAAAAAGTTTTTTAAGATAATTGGTATAACATTATCTTAATTCCTTTAATAATATCCCCATCAACTTAATTGTCGCAGCGTCATCGTATAAACTAAAATAATTTACATTTTTAAAACTAATACGTTGCCATATTTCTACCTTAACTTTATCATTTAACGGGTTTAATATGTATATATTAGGATTCAAACTTTTGTATTCATTTGATATCTTAATTATATTAACAGTTAAATTATGAGGGTTTTTCAATTCTTTCATAGTTATATCAAAAGTTACAAATAATTTTAAATTTAAATTATTATTTTCATTTAACAACATACGCTCTATACCTTCAATAGTATGTTTCAAATACCAAATGTTTTTAGCATTCTTTTGTTTCAAATCGAGTATACTTTCATTTATAATAAATTCGTTTGATTGATATTCTATAAATAAAGAAAGAGTTTTGTATAAATCTTCTGATTGCTCTTTATATTTATTATTACGATTGATAAAATAATAAACTATAACATCTAATACAACTATAATTAAAACTATAATTAAAGTAATTACTAAATTCCTGTCCGTTCCTTTTGCCCAACTTAATAAAGTATCGTTTAACAGATATAAAAATAATAAAAATATTGGTATTAAAGCTACATATATAGGGTGTTTACTTATCTTCATAACCCAATACTTCTGTTATCATTTTAAAAGGATATTTTTTTTCTAAAATACCACAAGTTCCCAATATATTTATAGATTTTTCCTGATTAAATTTAAAATAAAAATTTATTTCATTATTCGGAAACCATTCGAATACATATTGGCTAGGTAACCCTTTATCATAAATAACAATTTCAGATAAAAAATGATATTCTTCAAGCGGAACAATACAAAATAATACTTGCTCTTTTTTGAAAGTGTGCTTTCTAGAAAATTCTGATATTGCACCATAGATATTACTTGAATTAGGAACTATATATTTATATATTCTTCCTATCATTAAATTATATTTAATAGTCTCAAATATATCAGCATTTTCTTGTTCTATTAAATTTATATCGTTTTCCAATGTTGGTGCGATAACTAGGATTTCGTCACCTTTTATATTTGATTCAATATCGGCAATAGTTTTGTCGGTAACAACTATACCTAAACCATTCATTTTGATAAATTTTGTCATTACATTTATTTTTTCTAAATATTCTTCACGCATATCCTCTTTTGACATAATAGTATAAAATAATATTTGAAAAGCAATTAAACTCATTAAAATACCAAAAGCCATCAGTGCTTCCCATACTGTAACTTTTTCATAAAAATAATTTATTACACCAACCAACATAATAACATTGATTAAAAAAAACACTATAAGATATTTATTATTCATCACTCTATTCATTAAAACTACCCTTTTTAATTTATATGATAAATAAAAATAAGGATTTTTATTTATCATATTCTCGAATTATTTTTTAAATTAAGTCATATTTAATAATAAATTTATCTATACATAATTTATCAATCTCAATAGAAGAATCTCTAAAATAATACTTTACTATATTTAGGTTAAAATAATAACCATTTTTCTTAAAATAATATTGTAAAAAATTTAAAAGATTTCCCCTGGATTCATCACTATTTATAATTTCTATTTCTCTATCATTTTTATATAATTCAATATTAAATTCTTTATATTTATTTATATCTTTAATACGTCTAGTTATATGAATAACATTAAATTCCATATATTTATCAGTAATTTCTTCTATAGATATACCTACTTTTTCAAAATCAAATATTTCTTTTATCTCTTTATAATATCTATCTAATTTAATATCAATATAATTTATTTGTATTTCATTTATAAATAATTTATATCCATTTTCAGTTTGTACATTTATTGCAGAAATTTCTATCAAATCTATTTGTGGAATAGCTAATATATCTTTTAATAATTTTCTATTATTGTCAGAATATAATAACTTTATAAAATCTTCGTCTATATATAATTCAAATCCTAATTTTTTAAGCTGCTTTATATTATCTTCTTCTTCTTCGGAATAGTTCAAAAGAAAAGTAATACAAGTATTACCATAAACTTGTGTTCGCGTTATATTATCAGATAAATGAAAACAATCTACACCTATATTGAATTTGTCAGACAATATATTATTTAATAGCATTTATTAACTCTTTAACAGATATTAAAAAAGTTATACTAGTTATAATATTCTCTTTTTTATAAGTCCAATTTTTTATAGATTTTGTTTTAGCACCTGGAATAATTCGTAACATTTTATCTTCCAATAAAGAAATATTTTTATCTGTTAAATTTAAATCCAATTTATCATTCAATTCAAAACCTTCACACTGTAATTGTTTTATCTTATTATTATGTTCTTCTTTATCACTTGCTGGTGTTTTCGAAAAAGAATTACTATAATGAGCTATCATAGGTGTTACTTCTATTTCCACTGTATATTCATTGATTATGATAGTCTTTATAATACAATTAACTTCTCGTTTATAATTGTCATATAAATAATTTTTGATTTTAGTCAATATATAAGGAAAATAATTTTCGTCTATTTTATCCAAAGTTAAATCAGCTAACTGCTTTTCTAATTCATTTATTCTGATATTTCTATTTTTTATTTCTTTATATTTTTTATCACGTTCTTGGTTTAAATTAGAAGAACGTTCGAGAATATCATTAAAATCAATTATATGATTTTCCAAAACAGTCATCATTGTATCACGCATATTTTCTTCTATATCTTTTGTGTTCACAAGTTCTGACAAATAATGTAAAGTATGCATTGCATTTTTTATCTCTTTACTTAAATATACTTTTTTATCTTCAGTTAATATCATTTATCTATCCTTAAACATTCATTTTATACATAATATTATAATTTTTCTTATTTTATTATTAATTTCTAACTTAATTTAAGTAGTTTATAAGTTGTGTAATGCTATAATTTTGGTAATAAAAAAAATGATTAAAGAAAAGGACCATTATGAGCTATTATGTATCAACAAAAATTAAAGAAGGTAAGATTATTTTACCTAAAGATTTTCTATCACTTGGTAGTGATAGAGCTGAAATTGTAGAAAAAGAAATTTTACGATTAACAAATGTTTTAGAAAAAGAAATCGAAGATATGAGTGCTGTTACTTATAAAAGTATTCAAGATGATATTAGTAAACTCGAAACGGAATTAGCAGAAGCAATTACTGGAAATTTTTATATCAACAAATATGGATATAAAATTGCACGAAATCAAAAAAGTGCGAATGAACTAGAACCAGATGAAGGAGTATTTATTACTTCACGTTCAAGCTTAGAAATGGTAACTGCAGAAGGCGAAAATGCTAGTTATAAACTTTCAAAAAACAATGGCTTTATTTTAAATGATATTGGGTACACAGAAAGTAATCATGGCTGGGTGCCTGAGTTATATAAAAAATTAGCTGGTCATTTCAAATGTGATGTAACATTCGAAGAAGTGACAGAAGAAGGTGATGTCGATATCGTAAGATTTTCTTTTAATGATGAAAAAAAGAAAGCCAACGTAATTGAATTTATCAAAAATGAATTTGTTCAACGTAAAATATCTTCAGAATTCCAGTTAGAAATCATCGAAGAAATTAGAAAACAATTAAAAGTCGCGTAAAAATTATTTAAGTCCGGCAACGACGAAGTTGTTGCCCAAATATAAAACTCTATACAAAATTAAAATCAAAGAAACAATTATGAAAAATTCAATAAAAACTTATACCAATGTGTCTTGGTTACCAGAAAATGCAACAATAGATATTGTATTACATTCAGATATAGGAGACTTAGATATCGGAAAGAATGTAACAGTTTTTGCATTTGTTATTGATAAAACACAAAATGAAATTATTCTTTTAAAACATGCTATCAAAAGACGTGGATATGATATACCCGGTGGTCATGTCGAAGACTCTGATATCAATTCTATTACTGCATTAAAACGAGAAATACTAGAAGAAGTGGGAGCAACAGTAACAAATATCACTCCTATCGGGGTCCAAATAATTTCAAAAGACAAACCAGAAGATAATTATCCAGATTTAATTGCACATCAAGCTTTTTATTATGCCGAACTAGAAAATTTAGATGAAACCTTAAAATTAGAAAATGATTCAGAAGGTGTTATTAAAATGAAAATAGAAGATTGGTTAACATATTTATCCTCTAAAGAAGAAATGTTTCTCACTGAATTAGTAGAAAGCCTTATATTAAGATATTTATAATTTACCTGTTGGGTTTAAAACCCATTAGGAACCATTACACGTAATACTTGAAGCAATTCATTTGCCCAATTATTATTATACTTTTCTATCACTTCACCTATTTCTTCATTTTCTAAAATTTTTATAGAAAATTGTGCGAACATAACAATGCCATTTTCTTTTTTATCCCATAATTGATACGTGAACTCTTGTGAATTATCTTTTTCATTCAATAAAATTAAACTTAATAAAAAAACATCCACGGCCTGACCAGTTTCATCACCAAATTGGGTCAAATTTGGTTGTGTTCCAGGTGCAATAACAGCTTGTGCAGCATAATTAGACACCACTTCCTTCAATGTTAACTCTTCTGTGCCTTTTAGTGATATTGAACTTAACAAAGTACTCCATTTATCTATTGTACCTTCCGATAAATATTCTTTTATATGTATTACTTTTGTTTCTTCTTCATATATCTTTTTATATAATTTATCTGATATTTTATATTCTTCTTTTAATTCCATTGTATTTTATTCCTTTATTAAAATTATATCATAATTATTGAAATATTTTTAATAAAGTAACAAAAAAACAAAGGTTTAAAAATGAAATGGATTGTATTATTTAATATCGGAAAGTTTATAGACACACTTACATTAGGAGTAGTAGTAATTGCTTCTATTATGGCACTAATTGGTTGGATTATTGATGCAACTTGGATTGGTAATGCATTTAAAGTTATTGGTATTGCGCTTGTTTATTCTTTGATATGGTTTATAGTTACACTTATCTTTTTTAAAAAAATTAAAGAGTTGAAAGAAAAATTAACTTTAGAAGGCATTGATAACTCTATTATGCGTGCTAAAGAAAATTTTAGAAAAACAAATGGTCTTCAAAATGGACAATAAAGAACTATTTAATAAGCTTGATACACTTCAAGCTGAACAAAATAATGGACGTGGAATTCAATGTGTTAAAAACGCGTGTTTTGATTTTCGTGCAGGAGATATTCAAGGCGGATTACAAACTCTATTTATAGATTCTGATAAGTTATCACAATACCCAGAAATTGAAGATTTTATTCATGAAAATTTAATACGCATCAAAATAGATTGGGAAATGTTAGATATTGAGAAAAAAGAACGTTGGAAAATAGGGGACAAACTTATTTCCAATGATATTAAGTAATTAGTATGAATGAATTAAATAATAATTAAGTTAATATTAAGCAGTATATTGATATAATATACTTACAAAAAAAGGACTATCCAATGAGTAAAATGACAAACTTAGAAGCAAAATGTGAAGCAATCAAATGTAATATTATCGAAGAAAATAAAAAATTTAAAAATATTGTATCTTATGATGGATATGAAGATATTGAAGTTTCTCCACATGTTGGTTGGGATGAAGTGCGTATCCAAATTCAAGCCGCAAAAAATTGGACTAATTTTTTAGATATTACAATCGAAAAAGATAAATTCGATTTTTCACATGGTTCTGGTGGTTGGAAAGATGCTACAGTTGATGAAAAGTTAGAGGCAACAACAAAAATGTTTGAAGTTGTAAGATTACTTAAAGATGATATTGAAAAAATTTTAGCACAACGCTTAATAATTTCTCGGTTACAAACGGATTATTCTATAAGCAGAGATATTCTTAAACAAATAAAAAGAGAAGAAGCAAAAACATTAGTTATCAAAGAGCTTGTTAAAACACATAAAAAAATTACAGTCTCAGAAGTTCTAGCAAAACTAGAAACTGGTGGTAGTATATTTATTATCTCTATTATAGTCAATCATGATTTAACAACTATTTTACAAGAAAATGAAGTTGAAAATCGTAATCAAACAGGTCGTAATAATTATTATTTTCAAGATTATAAGTATTCTAAAGATAATTTAATTTCTGCGCTAGAAACTAGAGACTTTTATATTAGTCTTTAAGTTAAAATTAAGCAGTATATTGGTATAATATACTTATAAAAAAAAAGGATATTAAATGTTTCTAGCAACTACTTCTAATGAAATCACAGCAAATTATTATTTTTGTCTTAAAGGTCAAATCAATAGAGGTACTTGTTCTAAACAAGTATGTGAAGTACAAAAAACTAACGGACGTGGACAATACACGCACAGCACATATCATTTAATTTCTACGATGTAATTATTAAAAAAAGGTTTACTATGGCAAAATATATATTTTTAGATATCGATGGTGTAATGAGTTCTTCGGGACATAAAAAAGTACAGAATTCAAATAATTTTAAAATTAAATTAAATCAATCTGCTGTTAATGCACTTAATATTATTTTAGATAGAGTTAAAGATGCAAAAATAATTATTACTTCAACATATAAACGGTCTATGATTATCGGTGAAATTAGACATAACTTTGTAGAACAAGGAGTTATTGATAGAGTAATCAAAGCTACCCCTAATGATTCTAGTAGAGATTTAGAAATTACTAGAGCCTTGTCATCTACACGCGATAAAGTAGAAGGTTTTTTAGTGTTAGACGATTTAGAAATATTAGGTTTCGATGAACATTTCTTGCAAATTCATGGTGGGACTTTATCTGAAAAAGACATTGAAAAATGTATTGATATTTTAAATAAAGATGTTTCAAATATTAACTTTAAAAATTTATCGCAAGTTGAAAAATCTATAAAAAACGGAAACATTGATAGTGGTATGAGTATTGATACTTTATTAGGTGATGAAGTCAATCAATATAAAGGTAATAATACACACAATGTAGTTCAATCTATAAACGATAAACCAAAAATCAATAGAAATGAACCTTGTCCTTGTGGAAGTGGCAAAAAATATAAAAAATGTTGTTTAAATTCATAATAGCATTTTTTAATCCTTTAAAATTATTATTTAGCCCTAGAGACCTTTAGATAAAGGTCGTTTTAAGCAGTATATTGGTATAATATACTTATAAAAATAAAGGCTTAAATATGAATAATCAAAAAACTATTATCGACAAAATTAACCAAGCGATACTATATATCAATAACAAACAATCACATTCAACATATGGGAGTGTCAGTAGTGCATTTAATAGAAGTTTTTCTATGAACCATGATTATAGAACTGATTTAGTAGAATGGTATAAAGATACTAGTTTTCATGATGCCGATACTATGCCACAACAAATCCTGGATAAAACTGCTTATTTTGAAATACCCACAGTATATGAAAAAAATATGAGATTTGATTTTAGTCATATTAATTTAGAAAGCACTTGGGGATACGGGAAATTCTTTGATGGCGAAAGTATCGAACCAACAGAAAAAGCTGAAAAAATGTTAGCGGATTTAAGTAATTTATTTTCTAACTACTTTGATACTACTATTTCTTTCGATGCAGATGTAGATGTAGATTATGAAGATGATTTAAATCTTATTGTTAGAGCTTCTTTACCTGATATTTCTAAGGTAGTAGAACCGGATACAAAAAAATCACTTAGTAAAGAAGAAAAACTCAATAATAAAGCTAAAACTGCAACAGATAAGGTAACAAAATATCAACAAGAACTTATTGACTTTAATCTAAAGATTCAACATAAAATTCAAGAACAATCATCAAAATTAAAAACTTGTACACATTGTGAAAGTAAAGTGAATATTAAACACATTAAGACACACAAATGCCCAGTTTGTTCTTCACCTATGTATTCAAATACAGATTTAAAAAGATTTAATAATCTTACTGAACGAATTCAAAAATCAAAAGAAACTGTTAAGCAAGTTAATATGGAAATTTCTAAATATTTAACTGCATAATTAAGCAGTATGTAAGTCTATACTTGATATAATATACTTACAAAAAACAAAAGGTTTTAACTATGAAAAAAATATCAATCAACTTATCAATCAATACAGACGGTGATTTTGACTTTACAAATGATGACGAATATTTTACATTAGGATTCGAAGAATATTCTGTCGATATTGTAATTGGTGAAAAAGACTTTAAAAACCAAACAACTATCATAGATAATATCTTTTCAGAAATGAATAAAAGAGTTTTTAATCACTATGGTCAAAAAGAACATTTAGTGGAACTTGTGCAAAACCTTTCTCCTACAAAAGATGCCTCTTATTTATACGAAGTATCTGAAGATAAAGAAAGTGCCGATAATATTTACCTTTTAGATAATCCTTTTACGGAATTTTTAGAAGATGGTTTTTATTCACATACTTATATGGATGGCAATCAAGTTATCACGCTAAATATTTCTTATATTAAAGAAGTTATTATCTCTACTTCTGATAAAATCAATAAATGCTTATCTGATTTATCTGATTGTGGTCTTAGATATTCACAAGTTTTCGAAATAATTCGCACTAGATTTGGTGGTGATATTTTTAATTTAAGTGATGAAAAATTATTAACAGAACTTGAAAAATTAGTAGAAACTTCTGTTAAACCACAAGTAGCTTAAATGGAAGGGAAAATAATTATTTTATATCTTCTTTTCGTTTTATATATTTGGAGTGTTATAGCTGTTCAAATATCTTTAAAAGAAGAATATAAAACACATCCACCTAGTTCAGATGAAGATAAAGAAACTGATACTATTTGGAGTTTAATTCCTATTTTTAACTTAAGTCTTTTAATAAAATAATTTTTTCTTTTATATATTATATTCAGCAGTTTATAAGCTGTTTTCGAGTATAATATACTTACAAAATAAATATATTACAAAGGTTTTAATATGAGTTCAGCTTGTTATACAAAATTAAATTACGGAATTATTCTAAATAAAGAAGATAATCAAACTGCTCTAAGTTCTATTTTAGATAAGGAATTTAATTCATATCCCGGAAAACCTAGTATTGATTTTCCAAATTTAAGTTTTCAAACACATGGTTACGATGAAGAATTTTCTATTATTCTTGCAAATATTGAATATGAAAATGATATCTATACACCTATTTCTTTTGAACTAGAAGAGTTGTATGAAAATGTAAGCGAGAGAAAAGAAATTTTCATTAAAGAATTAAAAGATTTTTTTGAAAAATATAATCTAGATATTAGTGCATATACTCCTAATATTATTATGACTAGTCAATACATTTAAAGGTTTAATATTATGAGAATAATTAAAGATATACATAAATTTGTAGAACAAGCATCACTGCGAGATATTGAAGAACACATAAGAATGTTACAAAATAAAATTCAAAATTTATCTGACAACGATAATACGGATAATAACCCAAATAAACAAAGAAGCGAAAAAATAAATAATTATTCCCAATATGATAGATAGTTAATATAATATTAATTATCTATTCGCTATAATATATTTAAATTTATATAGGATTCTAACCATGAAATATTCAGAAATTAACAACAAAATTTTATCAAAAGCATTTTTAGATTCTTTATTCTTTACACAAAATAAATGGCATCAACACGGTGTTTTATTACATACATTAAGAGTTACTTATCATTGTTTGAAAAATAAAGAATGGAAATTCTTTGCAGCTGGTTTATTACATGATATAGGGAAACCTTTTACCGCATTTAAAAAAGATGAAGAAGATTATGAATTTAATGAATGGAGTTTTACCGACCATGAAGAAAGAAGTTATCAAATAATAAAAAATTGGTTATTTATTAGCGATTATACAAAAGATTTAGTTCGTTACCATTATCTTATTAGAGATATTAGAAAAAGTAAAAAAGAAAATTTAGAAAGATACAAAGTAAAACAAGCCATATGGGAAAGTCTTACACAGGAAATGCGTGAAGATTTATCCCGATTTATATCTTATGACGACGCTGGAAAAGGTCATAAACGTAGAGATTAAGAAATAAAAATTATTTCTTAATACCTTGACCTTTATTATCTTCTGTTTTTTGAAATATAGATAAAACGCCATTTTCTTTTATATTTTTTAAACCGTTAATGTCTACTTTTAATATTGATTTTGCTACCCTATTTTCTTGTTTAGCTTCTTTATCAAAATCTTCTATCTTTTTTAGTTTCTCGATATCATATAAAAGACCTTTTTCAAGTATTATCTTTTCCAATAAAACTTCATTTATATACTCTATTAAATCCTCTAAACTATTTTCTTTTAAAAATTCTTGAATTCGACTCTCAAATGTCGTATCATTTTTATTAACAGAGTGATATAATTCTGGATTACTTTCAGCATTTTCGTACATATATTTATTAACAGCATAATCAAGTGTTACAGATTCCATAGCAGGTATATAATTACTAATTTCTCTTAATAATAATAATACTTTAGCAGTATCTTCGTTTTCATTATACATAGTTTTTTCATCTTCAAAATATTGTTTTTCATCTTCCATACTTATATCGAATTTTATCACCATATATTTATACATTTCATTTCTATCTTTATCTTCTATTTCACTTTTTGTAATAGCAAGTAATTCTGCCTCTTCTGCCTCTGTTTCTTCTTTAAAAGCTTCTGAAGTTGCCTCTAATGCATATTCCTTCCAAGATTTTAAATCATTTTTTTCATCTAAATGATAATAATATGGAGTATCTTTTTCTAATCCCTCATAATATTTTTTAAATTCTGATATTTTTACTTTTTGTTCTTTACTAATCATAGTTAATCCTTTTCATATATTATAAATAAATATATATAATATGAATTTAAGATATTATTTTTAAAATGGGATTACCGTACATATAGAAAAATTATATTTAAAGACGGAGAAATTAAACTCGAAAACTAGTATTTAATACTAATAAAGAACAAGGTTTTCCATCAACTTCACCTTCATATCTTATTCTGTGCTTTATTCTAGTATTGATAAGATATAATTTACCTGGTGATAACTTAACACTTTCAGTGCCACCACGTTTCCCTATTTCTAAAAAATACTCTTTATTATGTGTTTCTAATACGTAAATAGCAAACCATGGATATGTTTGAGTAGCATAGTTTTTATCATCATGCCATCCAACATGATAAAAACTTATCAACATAGGTATTTTAGATGGTTTTAAGATACTTTGTAGATATTTTGGCAATATCTTACTTGGAAATATTTTAGATATATTAAATCCACCCTTACCATTACTTATTTTAGACAATATATTTAAATCTTCATTATCCAAATGAGTTTGTAAATATTTTTTAATATTTAAATCAATAGTTATTTCTTTTAATTCTTTTAGATTCTTTTTCATATTTTAAGCATACCCGAAGTTTTCTTTGATATTCTTTAAGCAGTTTATAAGCTGTTTAATGTTAAAATATATTTATAAAAAAAAAAGGGCTTAATATATGAAAACTCAAATTACAAGTTTAAAAAACAAAATGAAAATTAAACACTTCTCTATGAGCGAAGCTAAAGATAGTGGTATCGTTCAAATTTATATGTCATTTCCAGATAAGCACTGGAATGTTGAAGCACAAGACGGTGTGGATTATGATGAAAATGGAAAAGCAACTAAAACTATTGATTTGTTCTTTTCTGAATGTGGATGTTGTAAAGATTTAGATACAGATGAATATGTAATCATCGATAATATTTCTATTAAATCAGATTATCTTAATAAATTTGAATATATGGATGTATCTGTTTCAAAAAATAAAGAAGAAATTTATATTACTTGTTATGAATTCCCTTTTGAAGATGAAGATATTACTGATTTAGATATTGAAGTAATTTAATATTAATCAAAATGATGTATTAAATTATACAGATACATCAAAAAGGTGTGTCCAACTATACACTCCCTTTTTAAGCAGTTTATAAGTTGCTTTTTGATATAATAAATAAAAAACATTTACAGGATTTATAATATGAAAACATTTACTAATTTAGAAAACTTTACAAGATGGTTAAAAACAAGTTATAAAGCTCCCGATATTATGGCTATTAATGATGTTGAATATTTTATGGAGTTTTATGATGAACATGGTCGCGAATTAAGTTACCTTTCTATGGAAACACATAATGGATTATCGTTAGGTCTTTTTATTGAGACAGATAATAGATATTCAGAAACAAGATTTTCTGATGTAGTAATTGAAGAATTTACTACTACACGTAAAAACGAGGCTTAATCTATGATAAAAATTTTAAATTACCAAGAAGCTTCTGATTATTTAATTGAATTTGATTACCCGTTATACACAATCGACGATGAAGATAATATTGTAGAAATATCAAAAACAGATTTTTTGAAATTAGATAAAGAGTTTTCTTCAAAATTTTCCTCTTTTTTAACCACTAATATTGGTGGTGGAAACTTTACCGATAATTGCACAGATAAAGATTTTGCTGCTTCTAGAATTATTTCTAGTTTGAAAAAAAGTTTAGAGACTAGTAACAGACGTTTAGAATCTTCCGAAAAAACTCTAGAAATAGAGAATAATACTTCAAATGAATACTATGAAACTATAAAATCTAGTTTCAAGACAATGGAAAACGTTATCATTGCAAAACTTAAAAATAACAAACCTGATGTATACAAAACTCTTTTAAAAAGGCATTCAGATAGAATAGCTGACGAAGGCGAAGATTATGCTATGTACGTAGGGTCTCCACGTATTTTAGATGTATATAATGTTGCTATGATGAAATTAAACAAAATTATCAAACAAGGTGATTTTATCACCGATAGTCTTCTTGTTGATGGTTACGAAATTCAATTTTCATATGGCGATTAAAAAAAATTAAGTTTTCTTTTATATTTAGTTTGATAATATACTTCCAAGGAGTTTATTATGTCGAAAAATAAATATGGTTATCACGGCAAAGGTCGTGGAAATTCCTCTACACATTCAAATCCTTGTAGAGGTGGTTGCGGAAGATATACAATTTATAGATATTGCAAAAAATGTAATGAAGATTTTAAAGAAGGAAGAACATAAATGAAAAGAAATATTGTCTGTTTATGTGGGTCTACCAGATTTAAAGATGCTTTTGAGTTAGCTAATAAAGAAGAATCTATAAAAGGTAATATAGTTCTTACTGTTGCCATGTTTGGTCATATTGAAGGGCTTGATATGAACGGTGAAGACAAAAAAATGTTTGATACACTTCATATGGATAAAATAGAATTGTCAAATGAAGTTTTAATTTTAGATGTTGATAACTATATAGGGGAATCAACTAGAAACGAGTTAAATCATGCCATTAAATTAGGTAAAAAAATTAGATATCTTTCAAAAGAAAAACAATAGATATTTAAGCAATATCTAAGTTACATACTGCTATAATAAGGAACAAGAAAAGGACTTATTATGGCAAATTACAAAACACATAAAAATATTGGTATTTTATCAGCGGCAATCGCACTAGGTGGAGTTACTACCCTTAACACAGAATTAAATTATTTCAATATCAATAACGCTAGTATGGTGGTGTTCTTTTTATTAGCAGTCATAGGCTCTTTATTACCAGATGTTGATTTAAAAATTTCAAAACCTACAAAAATTTTACGTAGTGCTTTAGCTATTTTTATTACCGTTTTATATATATTAAATATCTCTATCATCGTAGATTTACTCGACAAAGTATTAGCAAATACACAACTTATAGATTATTCTTCTTATATCGCTTATGGCTCAGCCTTAGTTATCCCCTATTTACTATCTTATACAACTTTAAAAATAATCCAAGGTCTAACATACCATAGAGGTATTATTCATTCCGTTCCCTTTGCTGTATTATTTAGTCTTGGTATTATAGCCTTGCTATCTAGTGGCGGAAACAATGGTATGATAGATTTTAAAATTCTTTCTTTTGATTTATCTACTGATATAAACTTTGTTGTGTTAGGGTTTTTCCTTGGATTTATTACACATTTAATTTTAGATGAAGCTTTTTCTGTTGATTTTCGTAATAGAAAAATGAAAAAAAGTTTTGGAACTGCTTTGTCTTTTTATTCTTCAAAAAATCCTTTAGGTTATTTAGTTATCTATTTAGCAATTATTGGTTCAGTAAAACTAATGTTTATCTAAGTCACACTTAGATATATAATCCTTTCTTCAGCTATCTATAAGTATATAAATACTATAATAAAAAAAGATTAAATTATACAAACAGGATATATTATGAATTATTACGTTAAATTTAAAGAAAGAAAAGTTAAACAACAAGATTTACATATTGGAAAAGATACTTCCAGTTTTGAATTTTGTTTTAAAGCACATTACGAAGACCAATTTTACAATACACCACAACTTACAAGCAAACAAGAATGGATGGAGTTTTTATTTCTTAACGATAACTTAATTTTTAATGAAGAAGATGAAGCTATTAGCTTTCTTCATTTTGCTGATATCGTTAATGGCTCTGTAAATAAAGACACTAAAAATCATTATGATTCTTTACCAAATATAGAACAATACCCTAATTATTATAAAGATGAAGATGGTTTTTGTTTTGATAAAACGGAATTTGAATAAATGCATAATATTACAAAGAAGCTTAATATAGGCGTTAGGAAAGATTGGATAGAAGAGCCTAATCTAAATATGAATATTGAATTAGTGGACAATATAATAAAACAAATCGAAAAAACTATATCCACTTATCATAGATTACAACGCAACGGTATTATTCTTTTATTAAAAAAACTAAAAAAAGGTAATTTAAAATATATACCAGGTAATATTTTAAGAAATAAATTATCACCAGTTAGTTTATATACTCAACTAATAGATAGTTATGAAAAAGAGAAAGATATACAAGATATTTTTGGGGATACATATATGAAATCTTTAATTATACTAAATGAATTTATAGATTTAAAAGATGAATAATTTCTAAGTTTTATACAAAAGGAAAATAATGAAAGAAGAAAAACTAGATATAAACACATTAGATAGAGATTTATATGACTTAAAAGAAAAATATATTCAAGCAATTTTTGATTATATTCAGAAAGGAATAAATTTATTAAAAACTGATAATATAGAAGTAATTGATAATTTAAGATTTTCATTCGAATATTTTTATTTATTAGAAATTACGACTAAAAAACATGGGTTTTTTGAAATTGATTTAGAAACGTTAGAAAAAAGTGAAACAATTGAAATTTGGATTGAAACAGATGACAGTGAACTTTATCTAAATAATGAAAATTCTATAAAGTTCTTTCAAGAAGCCTCTTATTTAGTTAATAATATTCAAATAGAATTTAAAGACGACGATTTTTTTACTTCTTTGGAACGTGCAGTATCCAGCTAATAGCTAGATACTGTTCGAGATTTTCTATTTTTTTGAGTTTAATCTTGATTGATATTCTTCACCATGTTTACACACAGGACAAACTTTTAATGCTTTTTTTCCATAATGAACATGACCACATACTTCACAAATCCATGCTTCTTCATTTTCACTAGCAAACTCATTATCACTTTCTAAACGTTTCAATAGTTCTTTAAACATATTTTCATGTTCCACTTCTATCTTGTGCTATTGTATTAGAAACCATTACATTAGCTTTTAGCAGTCTGATACATTCAGAAGGTTTAAGTGATAAAATTAAAAGAGATATGCATAATTTAATTCAATATTCAAAAAACAAAATTAATGATACAATCATGCCTATATTCGGCGTACAACCAAAAGAATTACAAAAAATATCATTAGGAGCAAATAAATGAAAATAAATGAAGCTAAAACTATATTACAAAGACTTAATAATATCTTGTATTTTTTAACTAAAGCTGGAAACGCTACAAAAAATGAAAATGACCTAAGCAATATTAAACAAATTATTGTTATATTAGATAGTTTGAAAATTTTTCTTTCAATAGCTATGGAAGATACAAAAAAACTTAAAATGTTTAATATAAAAGATGATAAATTTAAAGTGGCTTACTCTGCATTAAAAAATATAGAAAAAGAACAAATAGCTTTTTCTAAAAAATTCAATTTTTAACCAATTATTAAATTAGTTAAAATTTAAGTTCTTTATAAGGGTATAAGTCATATTATATTCCTATATAAATAGTAAGGAGCTTTAAATGACAATAAATTGTATTGATAAAAAAGGAAATATATTCCCTAAAGAAATTAAAATATTTCTTCGCAATGGTTTTACAAACAAGAATAAATATAGAAAAATAGTATCTCTTGGATTCCCATATGAATGGGAATATGATATGCTAATATCTTCACCTGCAAAAGATAATATTATGTGGATAGATGCTATGGGGAGAAACCATAAAAATTCACCTGTATTTTGTAATTTTAAAGAACTTATGGATATTTCAAAACAACTTATATCAGATGGAACTACAATTTTGGAAACTAATAATCCTTAATAAAATTCTTTTTGTTTTACCTTATAATATAGGTAAAAAGGAAGATTTAAAATGTCTATTATTGATAAAATAAAATTATCTGCAAAAAAAGTAATTAAAGAAACTTCCGAATTACTTTTAAATATTGCAAATCATGTAGCAAAAAATTCTATAAAATATACTTACATAATATAGTCAAGTATTCCAAATCTTCTATCCATCACTTTTATGAAGAAATAATTGGTTCGTCAGAAAATATATATTCTAAAATAAACAAAAATCCTAATAAAATATTTGATTTTATTGGTGAGTTTACTTCTAATTCCAAAGTTTATGATAAAGTAGCAGTAGATAATATATTTACTAATATTTTTAAATCAGACGAATTCCAAATGAATTTAGCTACAATAACATTAGAAAATAATAAAGGAAATAACCCTAATGAGTACGAATATAGAAAATAAGACTAATAGATACAAAAAAGCAGTTATCGATAAAATAAAAAATATATTAGAAAATTTAGAAAAATTTAAAAATGTGATACCTACAGAAATAGAAAATGAATATAATGCAGTCGTCGTTTCAAATCAAATTTTACTACAAGCAACTAATGATTTAATATCTATGAATAAAACAACAAAAAAAGAAATGCTTGATGCACTTAAAGAAAGTGAAAATTTTATTAAATTGATAAAAAAACTATAAATGCAAAATAGTAAATTAACATATGAAACAGTTTTACAGGAGTACAAAATAGGGGTTAAAGCTTTAAATCAAAAAGAATTATTACCTTATTTTGAAGTCTTACATGACCTTATTTTTAATAATACGATTGATAAAATTAGTTTAATTATAAATACGATGTCGATAAAAAATTCAAGCACTTTAATTTTAGTATCTATTATGAGGTTATCTTTTACAAAATCAAATACAATAGAAAATTATCAACATATATTAAATAAAATATCTTTAGAGTTAGATAACAGAAATGAAAATGGAAAACAGATATTACAAGGATTATTTAAATAACTTTTAAGCAGTTTATAAGTTCTACTTCGATATAATATACCTATAAAAAATAAAGGGATTTAATATGAAAGTTACAGTTTTTGATTATTCTACTATCTTAAAACTAATAAACGAATTCGTTGCAAAACATGGTATCGAAACAGTTTTACAATATAAAGAAGACTTAAAATTAGATGAACGTATAAATGACCTAAATACTAGATTTACTTGGGATATTTTTTGGGCTTTACCTAAAAATCAACGTAACCTTTGGTTAGAATCTATTAAACAATATGGTTGTGTAGATACACACATTGACACAGCTATTAAAAAAGCCTTATCAGAAGTTATTAACAAAGAAGTAAATTGTTTAGAATATAAAAAACAAAATAAAAAAATAATTTTTAATGCTACAGTTCTACATAGTGTGAAAATATAAATGATTAAAAATAAAATAGTTTTGTTTTTAGATGTAGATGGTGTTCTAAATAGCTATGATATACCAATTAGAATACGTCGTCATAAAATCCATAAGAAAGCTGGGTTTTCTAAAGAAACTGATGAATTTAATCCTTTTCAAAAAAAAGTTTTAAGATTAGCCAAGTTAGTTAAAAAATATAATATCGATGTATATGTATTTAGTGCTTGGACCGATTATAATTTACAACCACATTTACCCTTTAAACTTAAAGGTGATACAGGTAAATATATTGACCGAATGAATAAAATATCAAAAGAATATAAACATTCTATCCTTATAGATGATGAAATCATCAGTATAGGGCAAAGAGGTGTAAAAGGACAAGATATACGATTCGAAAAAAATATAACTCTGTTTCAGCCAAAATATGACAAAGGATTAGTTAGAAAAGACTTTATTAAACTAGATAAAATCTTTCAAGAGATGATGAATAATTCGCCAAAATACAAGATATAATTTATATCTTCTTTATATTAGGTTGTTGTTTTTGTATATTATCTTCAACTGTAATCATATGACCAGATATTATATATAGATAACCAACTACATCAAATTCATTAGAATTAGTAAAGTTGTCAATATCATACTTTAAATTCCCTTCTTTATATCCTGGTTCAAACATAATATCTTCTAAATTACTATACATATCTTCTAACTTTATCTTATTAGATTTAAAATCTTTTAATAATTTTTGTAATCTATTTTTTTCTTCTGAATAATCAGATTGAAGTTCAAATTCCAATTCTTCTATTTCTGTTAAAAATTCTGTCATTTTTTCTACATATAAGCGTGATATGTTTTGTTGTTTTATTTTAGAATTATCTATATTTTCTAAAAATTCTTCTAAATCAAGACCTTTTATTCCTTTACATATTTGATAAATATAATGTGGCTGTTTTTCAGCCTCCTCTATTGTTTCGTAAAGACTTTCTAATTGTATTATATCTTTCTTTCCTGTTGTATTAGTAATACCCGCCTTAACTACAATTAAACCACGCTCCAAAGTCACTTTTGGTAAGTCACCATTAAATATAACAGTAGCTATTTCAGCTTCCTTTTGAAAGTAAGAAGTGGTGGGGTACTCAACATCTATAATTATAGAATCCTCTCCTGCTACTTCTGTATACATAGGGTCACCTATGATTTTTAAATTTAAAAATTCCATTCTAATTCCTTCTTTTAAATATATTATAACGCAATATATTATGTATTTAAATTAAGCAGTTTATAAGGTTGTTTTAGATATAATATATAAAAGGATTTAATATGTCAGATACAATTGAGCTTATAAGTGGCGAAGTGATTTTAGAAACTACATTTGATACGTATCAAAAAATATTTATAAGTGACAAAAATACTGTTTTGGCATATAATAAAGACAAAATATCTTACGAGTTAAAAATAGAAAATGGAAATTTATTATATGATGGAATTGTATTTCAGACAGAAATGGAACAAAAATTATTATTATCTTGGACTAAAATATTAGCTGATGAAATAGTAGAATATTACGATTTATTTGACACTGAAAGTGATGGGTACGAACGTTTATGGGATGAAGTCTTTTTTGATTTATCTTTAGAAACAGGCGTCGCTACTGATAACATAGAAGATTTTTATAATTTAGAGGTTCAATGTGTAATAGACGAACTCGCAAATATGTTATTTTTTATAAACGAAGAAGATGTTTATAAATATTTTGAAGAATATTCTATATTTGATAGAGTATATCTTTAAGCAGTCTATAAGAATAATTTTGATATAATATATTTACAAAAAACAAAGGACTTAAAATGGCAAAAAATTATACAGAAGCAGTTGAAGAAATTGCAAAAGAACACGGTTTTTCAGAAGAATATATTATCGATAATGAAATTGTTTTGGAAATTGATTGTGAAACAGATGATGTTGAAGATGAAGAATGGCAAGCTTATAGATATTCTGATACAGGAAAAATGGTTCCTCGTGATACACCTATCGGTTATGAAACAGAAGATGATTTAACAAGCACTCTTACTCTTTATGATAATATTGAATTTGCTTAATTAAAAGGTTGAAAATGAAAAATTCTAAACAAACAGAACAAACAGATATTGAAGAATGTAAAGCAAAAATAGAAGCTTTATTAAAAGAATATAACTGCGTAGTTGTATCACAAGATGGTTATCATGGATGTCTCATTGAAGATAAAGATACAAGAGAAACCCTAACTATTCGTTGATAATATCGAATATGCAACTTAACAACTATTTAAGCAGTCTGTAAGATTGTTTTTGGTATAATATACTTACAAAAAAACAAAACAAAGGCTTTACCTATGAAACAATTCACAACAAAAACTATCGACTTCGCTATGACGAGACAAACACACAGATTTGACCGTGTTATTCCGGCTGGTGCTCCAATCGAGAATATTCATGTAATCAATGACCGCTTTTCTTCTTTCGATTCACCTGCTATGGTTGATAAAGCTGGCAAACCAGTAGAAATGTATGCTTCAACAAATCGTATCCACGCTTTATTAAGTGATATTTGTCCAGTTATTTCTGTTCAATCTTAATTATATCTATCTACCAATTTTTTTTGGTAGATAATCCCCTTAGTAGGTTGAAATAATACATGAATTAAACTTTACGACATTATTAATTTGTAATATAAATGAATTAAATTTCAAGTAATCGAATGATTATATTTATATTGCGTACTTTGGAAAAATTAATAAGAAATTTTCAATGACAAAACATTGAAGTTCTGGTGTCGGAGCATAAACTTACAGTTAAGAAAACAGCGTAAGCCAATTTTTAACTGAAGCACTGTCCTTTAGGGCGGTGAGATTCACTTTTACATTTGAAGAAGAAAATTTAGATATATTTTTTTCTTTCTTCTAATAAATTTGTAATTTTTTGAACCAACCTATCTATTAGTATAGCACCTCTTTTTTCAATATCTTTATCTACTTCTTCAAATTCTTTCGAAGCACCATGCCCAAAATTATCTGTAAGAAGCAATACAACAGCAAATAAAGAACGATTTATGATATCTATGCCGTATTCACATTCTATGTCTTCTATACGAAATATAGCCTTCCTTATAAGATAATTATCCGGCATATCATAATCCATTGTTAAACCAAAACTGGTTTCAAACAAATCTGCTATTTCTAATTCTATTTCTTTTTCTATTTCTTTATATATTCTAATAGATTTTATATTTTTAATCATTACATTTTTTCCTATATTTTAGTATTATTATAAATATATTATAATATTTTTAAGCAGTCTATAAGCTTCTTAATAGTATAATATACTTATAAAAAAAAAATAAAGGCTACATTATGAATATCAAACAAATAAAAAAACTTTCTAAAATCATGGAAATTATTAGCTCAAAAATTTCTTTATCAGATATTGAAATAGATATCGAAACAATAGAAGATATATTATATATCTTAACAGAAGAGTACATTGCCACTGATATTCAAAATTGTTTATTAGATTATGATTTTAACATTGCAGATGATTATATGAATGGTGAAGAAAGAACTATTAAACTTTCACTTAAACTTTGAGATTTTAAGCAGTCTATAAGCTTATAAATAGTATAATATACTTACAAAAAACAAAAGGATTTACACCATGAACAAACAACTTATTAAATTTATTCAATTAGAAAATGAAAACGAGACAGAAGTTAGATATGCTTTTATTGGCTTTAAAAATAAAGATAACACTTTAAGTGGTTTAGTTTTTGGTTATGAAGGTGGTGGCGAACATTCAGATGCTATTCTTATTGGAAACAAATATATTCAAGATGAATTATTCGATGAATATTTAGAATACGATGACCAAGTAACTATTTTTAATGAAACTTATGGTGATTTATCTTTTGAAAAAATTCAACAAGAACTATTTGGAGATATGCTTATTTTTTCTAACGAAACAGGTATTACATATATAAATCCAGATATTATGGAAGACAACCAAAAAACTTTTATCAATGACTTAGGTGCTGACTTAGGTGACGATTTCACACCTCCTTCTTATGCTAATACAAGTTGGGAAAATAGTGATATGTCAGTAACTACCGATGAAGACTTAGCTATTCTCGCACCTAAATTTCTTGCTGAATATAAAGCAGAAGTTTTACCTGAATAATTTTTTACTCTAATCCTCTAACTACTTCCTTCCATGGAAGTCACCGTGGAAGTCACCACGGAAGCAAACCCCCTTTTTTTAATCTAATTTTAAGTTTCTATAATATATTATATTTTTAATTATATATTAGGAATAAAAAAATGATTACCATACATTACGACTATACAGATAAAACAGAAATTAGCTTTGCCGAAGGAAGACAAATTTCTACTGATTTTAACACACATTGCTTACAATTTTTTAATAATGATGAATCACAAGATGTTAAAATACTTAAAAAAAATGGAGATTATATATTAAAATCTGAATTATTTAATGATAATTTTTATACTGATAAAGAAATTAGGCAAGGGCATAATATCCTTAAAATATTCTTAGCTAATGGTTTCTGTTGGAAAAAAGCAAAATACTAATTACGACTTTATTAAAATTTTTTATATATATAAATTATAATACCTATAGTAATAAACGAAATAGATAATAAATCAAGTTTATCTACACTCTCTTTAAAGTAAAAAAAATGTATCAAAAAATTTATAACTATTGTTAAAGACATAGCTATTAACACTAATAATCCAAATTTTGAAGTTAAAGAACCTACACTATAATAATAAGCAAATAAACTAGATTGAATAAATGTTAATGGCAAAACATACAAAGCTATTGTTGTTATACTTTTAATATCATTCCCACCATATTTAATAAAAATTACATTAATTAGAGATGTCAATAATATAGCTAAGATAATAGTTAAATAATACATTATATTCTTCTTTTTATTTATATTATAAAAAATATTCTTCTTTTTATTTATTTTATAATATTTAAGCAGTTTATCAGTTTTGTTTTGTTATAATTTTCTAATAAAATAAATAAATAAGGTTTTTAATAATGGAAAGAGATATCAAAAGTGAAATTTTAGTTTGTCCTAGTTGCAATTTTAGAGAGAAAATCTCTATTTGGGATAGTGCAGAATGGGTTAAAGAAGGATGTCCTGATTGCGATTCATATGACTTTGAAGACACAGATTTATTTAAAGAATATCAAGAATTATTTTTAAAAAAAGAACCAGATTATTTTTTTACTGTTATAGAAGACTACATTATAGATTTGAAATCAAAAAATCTTACTTCTTATATCAAAGAAGCAGAAGAAGAAACAAAACATTTTACACAATCCTATGTTGATTCTAAATTAATAGCCGAAAAAGAATATATTAGTTTTGAACAAATTGATGCAGATATTTTAGAGTTTGAACAAATGGGAATTAGTTATCCAGAAGATTTACTTAAAACAAGACACGAAAGATTTTTAGAATTAAATCGTGTCATTATTAATGGTATATATGGATATTAAAAGGATATATTAAAATATATTACAGGTAACAACATATCGTCATTTTCATCTAAATCTTTTTTATACATCGCACCAAATTCTATACTAGTATATCTTATACTAGTATCAGAATTATTATACCATTGATAACCGATAGTTCCACTATAAAATTCATCTTTATATTTTACCCCTTTCGATAGTCCTGCACTAGCAAAATAACCTTTTTTTTTCATTACAGAATTTAAATATAAATACATATTAGCACCAGCCAATATATCAAAATCTGATTTATACCTTGTAAAAGTAATAGTAGGTTCTATTGATAGCTTTTCTAATATCTTAACTTCAGCTTTTATATTTAACATTCCTATTAAAATACTTGTTGGATTAGTTTTAATTTTCATAAAAGTTTCTTGACCTGATAATATACCTATAGATAACAAAACTAATAATAATATTTTTTTCAAAATAACTCCTTATTATTGATTATAAAAAAAAGAAACAATTAAATTTATAACTATAATTTAATTTAAGCAGTCTATAAGGTTTTGTTTGATATAATATACTTATAAAAAAATAAAAGGTATATCAATGAACTTATTAGAAGAAAGAATAAATAATACAGAAAACACAATTACCGATATTGCATTAGAAGAAATTAATATGGTAACAACAGATGCAATTGAAAAATTAAAGGTTAAATTAGCTGATAATAAAGTTGTGTCTGTTATTTTAGATAATTTAAAAACAGTAACCCCTTTCTTTCAATCAGAATGGGAAGAGGGCTCTAATTTAGGTTATATTTATGGATTCGAGTTAGAAACAGAATATTATGAAGTTTCTTTAATTTTACACCAAACAGAAAATTATGAATTTCGTGATGAATTAACAGAATTAGAAACATTTACAGAGCTTTATTGTCAACTTACAGATACACCTGAAGATGAAGTAAGCGAAAATAAAATGCAAGATGCTTATGATTTACTTTCAGTTGAGTTTATGACAACTTGGCATAATCTAAGTGAATTCACAAAAAATCATTATTTAAGAGTTTTATATTAAAATTAAGCAGTATCAAAGTATACTGCTGATATAATATAGGTACAAAAAAAGAAAATAAAAAAAGGACTAAAATGTTTGATATTTTAAATGAAGTTAATAAATTTGGAGTTATATATAGATTGAAGAACCTAAGTAAGTTCAGTAAATCTTTAGGTTTTATATATATTATTATGGCCGGATTATCTATTTACTTTATAGCATTATCACCAAGTGAACAATTTGAAGCTTTAAGTCCCGTTTCTATTCTATTAACAGGTATGATAACTACTATGTGTTTAGGCGCATGGCTTTTTACAATTTATAACGATACTAATTATTTTTATAGTTATGATAAAGTCCAAAAAATGAATGAAAAAGAATATTATTTTATTGTTCATAATGGATTAGAAAGATATAAACATATCGGATATGTAACCAATTATCTAACAAAACAATTTAAAAATATTGAATTTTTATCAAATAAATTTACAGTTGATTATATTGAATATATCAAAACTAAAACACCAGAAGAACAAGATAACGGTGACAGATGGATGTTAGAGCATTATGCTTCACATTTAGAAATTGTTACTAAATTTCATAAACAACTTGAAGCTATCAATAATACTCCTAGAGTTACAGAAGTAGCATAATTATGTTGGATACTAAATATAAGGATATCAACGGAGTAACTATCTTGGTGGGTGATGAATTAAGATTAAATTTAGGACATTTTAAAAAAAAAGGAATAGTTATTCAAAAAAATAATCAATTTTTAATTCAATGGTCAAAGAATGATTTTTCAGAATTAAATGGAGACCACCTTTATTCAGAAAAAATTAACAATGGTATAAGATTATGACAACATATGGATTACACCCTTCACTTTGGAGAAAAATTAGAGATAATCACTCCGGAGGCGTTAAAGTAAATATCACTAATAAAAAAGGCGATATATTAGGAAAATGTGTAGTATCAAGATATGAGAGCTTAATTCATCTTGAAGAAAATATCAACTTTAAATCTATTTCTTTCGATAATCTAATAAAAGATACACAAGATATCTTTTTATCTCCACAGTTGAAAGATAACCACATCGCAATAGGTGTTTCACATTTTGGCTAAACCTATATTATGATTACAGAGGAAAAAATTATGGAAGCTAAGTTATACGAGATTCAAGTTCTGCCAGAAGATACGCTATTATTACAATGCATTCAAGACCCATTTGCACACGTAGACGATAAAAGAAAAGACACTTTTACAGTTTTATTCTCTTTAGATAAATCAGATGAAAATATTAGTAAAGAATTAAATGAAGAAATTATTAATAAAGAAATCGCCGGATTTAAATTTATTAAAAATATAGAAATCAATCAAAATAGATTTAAATTAGTTGGTGGTTGTTATATCGAGAAAGTTTAAAACCCCTAGATACACATACTTTTAATTTAGGAAAAAAATTTAATTTAATTAAATCTAAAACATATAATCTAAAAGCGGCTATTGAATTAACAAATTCATTAAAAATCTTTGATAATAAAGACCCGGTTAAATATGATTTTGCTTTATATAGATTAGGTCAATCACATACTTTTTCTTAATATATTTAAGCAGTTGTTAAGATAAAAAATAGTATAATATATTTATAAAAAAAAAGGACTTACATGAATAAATTTTTTCTAGCAACTGATGCTTACTCTTTCTATAATCTAGAGGAAGATACACCTATGTTTATCAAAGAAGATTCAACCGTGAAACGATTATCAGAAGAAGCAGATGGTGTTATTAGTCATAATATAGATAATTACACATCTTCAAATGAAAGTGTAGATTTTAATGTTTATATCGTTCCAGACAGTATGCAATTATGTTTTTATAGTATGCGTTTAGATTATGAAAAATCAGTAGGTTGTGACCAAGATACTTGGGATTTTTTTATGAATTTCGACAATACAGTTTCACCTGAACAAGCTGAAAAATCTTTTTTAATAATGAAACAAGAAATGATGGATTTTCTTAAAGAAAAAGGTTACAATCACATTGTTAATTATGAATATAAAATTATGGAAGACACAGACGCAGATTTTTCTTTAGAATGTGTTAATACTGATATGAAAAAAAACTGGAGAATGAATCTTTCTGAAGATTTTCAATCTTTTGTGTTTTTAGATGAAGAAGAAAATAAAGCTTATAATAACGAAGTTATTGAACAAAATAAAGTTCCAAAACAAAAAACACAACCAAAAGCAACAGACTTAGATATTGATTTAGATGAAATCCCTTTTTAAATAAATTGTTATATTATTTCAGCCCTTATTAAGATAAGGACTGCTATAATATATATACAAAAAAGAAACAAAGGCTTACTCCATGAAAACAACTTATTTATTATCATTATCAATTCAAAAACATTGTAACGCTACTAATCAAAACCTACCTATTGTTATATCTTCAAATCAAAATAATTTAACAGATATTATGAATGATTTATCTAAAAATGCAAAAAACTTTTCAGATGAAAAAGATAAAGCCCTTAGTCATTTACAATCTAGATATATAAAAAGATTAGGTATATCATTCTCTGAATTATTAGATGATGAAGAAAATTATAAATTTTATAGAGAAGATGTTCACACTACGATTGATAATCTAAAAAGAAATACTTTTGGTGTTTATGCTGATAAAATCGGCGATTCTTTATTAAATGGCGAAGCTTATTATGCTGAATTTTTAATTTCAGAAGTCTTAGAGTTAGATTAATATTTAACTAATCTAACTTTATATAAAATATTATACAAAAAAGAAATATATAGGAACCACAATGATTAAAAACTTTATAGATATAGAAAAAATAAAATTTCAAGATTATGAAATGGAACTTCATACACTTTTTAAATATGAAATTCCTTTAATACAAGTAGCATTAGAATTTAATACTATTTTTGTTTGGTATGATGTTGATGAAAACCATAATGAATTATGGTTCGGAATTACCAATGCAAAAATTTATATTGATAGATATCTTAAAAATGAAATAACTTTATTAGACTTAATGGAAAACTCAATAGTAAACTTATTAGATAGAAAAAATGATAGTTATTATGAATTTTCTATTTCAAAAGAACACATAGATATAAACGAATACGAATTACCTTCTAATGATAGTTTTTTAGGTTTTAATGCATTCCAATAATTTTTAAAATAATTAAAATGTGTTTAACCACTCATGTATATACATACTATGTGGAAATAAAAATATATGTAAAAAAAGCCAAGTAAAATTTAATATTCTTGCGTAATTTGTTAAATACACATATCGTCTAACTGTAAAATATCCTAATAATATCAATAAAGGGTCGCTAATAAGACGGTTAGACCAATGTTCTACACCTTGCAACCAGTATTTAACAGTATCACCTAATATACCTAATTCCATATAATGCTCTATACTTTCCCAAAAATAAGCCAAAAATAATACAAAAAATATTTCGACATATTTAGACATTTCCTTATCTGTATTTTTGATTTTTTTATTTGTAAAATACATAGCTGTCGCACCTATTGCCATACCTGAAAAAAAATGTTCGAAAGACCAAACATCAAAGAAAGAATGTGTTTTTGTTCCCCATATAGTAAACTGTTCAATCATTAAATTACCTTATTGTTTTATAAATATTATAAATTTTTTATTACTTATATTCTTCTTTTAAAAATAAATTTATTTTAAGCTGATATTAGATATAATATACTTATAAAAAAATATAGGATTTAATACATGACTTTTACTACTTCAAACAAACAAAAAATTAAAGAAATTACAAGAATTTTACCAGATGTAAAAATTGTTTCAGGTTCTGATTTACCAGAAGTATTAGGTACATATTTAGAAGTTATTTTACATAAATCAAAAGATGCCGGAGATGGCTTCGTTGTTGAAGATACAATTTTAGAAATAAATGGTGTAGAAGTAGTTGATATTCGATATAACCAAAAAGATAAACTTAAAAATACTCAAAAAGTAACTTGGAGAGTATCATTAGGTTATAATGATGGTGAAAGCATTAAAATTTGGACAGGTATTACTAATGGTATTATAGTCGAACCAAATACAGAAGGTTATGGCTTTGACCCGTACATATTACCTGATGGTTACGATATAACAGTTGCTGAGTTAGATAGAGAAAATCGTAAAGATGAAGTTAGTCCACGAAAAAAAGCTTTATTAAATCTCAAACATAGACAACCAGATTTTGAATTTAAAATATCTGATATCCCTAAATGGAAAGGTGAATATCAGAATTAAATTTTTATGTTTTCAAGACAATATAGATATTGATGAATACGTTGAATATGAAGAATTATACTTAGATGTTTTAGTGAAGCCTTCCCTCCTAAAGAAGGTGCATATGTTGTTGCGGAAGAAGCTATGGCGTCTGGCGCTATTAAAGAAGCATTTTTTACTGTTTTTGGATAAATATTTAGAATTTAGAATAATAAATAAAAATATATTATGTTATTTTAAATTATTCTAAAGAATAAAACTGCTATAATAATTATACAAAAGATAAATGAGTTTATTTTTTTGCAAGTTCCCAAGGAAAAAAATGGACCCTTTATTTAAATTTACCTAAAAAAAGTTAGACACTAAAGCTTCGCCCTTCAGGGCGGATTCAAAGTGTCGCAGATTTCAAGTTAATATATAGCAAACAAATCGTAAATTCTTCTATTTCAGCTTATTTTAAGATAAATATAGCTAATATTACTTCAAGTTTAAAGGAGTATTATGATTGTTACATATAAATATAAATTATATAATGAACAAGATTTATATCCTTTAAATAATCTCACTAATATTGCTGGAAATATTTATAATCATTGTATTGCTTTGCATAAAAAATATTATAAATTGTATGGAAAACACCTTAACAAATTTCAACTACAAAAACATTTAACTAAACTTAAAAAACGTGATAAATATAATTATTG
>Ga0256827_10000122_pt1 | contig 41496 bp, 33 predicted proteins | sample CV84metaG_FD_185977 | JGI IMG/M metagenome (GOLD analysis project Ga0256827, IMG submission 185977) | Hydrothermal vent microbial communities from East Pacific Rise, Pacific Ocean - CV84 | ecosystem: Environmental > Aquatic > Marine > Hydrothermal vents | place: Pacific Ocean: East Pacific Rise... | reverse complement strand
AACTAATGCACAAGTACCATGGTAGCAGGGTTGAACGAAGTGACCCTGATTGTGACTTTAAACAGTCTGTGTCTGGTTGACATGTAGGGTAGCAGGGTTGAAAAACATGACCCTGATTGGTACAGTCATTACACTGTAATGACTCATAAATATGATTAGATTATATAACTAAAGAGAAGAATTGCTTTATCTAGCTCCCCATTGGGAAAGGTCTATTCTTTGCAATAGATTTTATAACAACGGGGGCTATGTAGCAGGGTTATACGAAGTGACCCTGATTGTGACCCACCAATGAATTGGTATCCAGTGTCAGCAGGGTTATACGAAATAACCCTGATTGTGACCCACAGGAGACAATGATTTCAGTGCAGATTAAGAGGGGTATAATATGCCCCTCTATTTATATAAATACTATAAAAAATATTTGCTTTTATATCTAAAAATCTATTATAATCTTTACCATATTTAAATGGAGAATCATGGATATGTATTCATTATTCTGGTATAAAGTAAAAACTATCTTTAAAGAAAATAATTCTGGTGTTTTAAATTATTCTATTTTACAAGCAATAATAAAAGGCTCATACTTAGATACATTTCAAAAATCAGACTGGACAAAAGGTGCACCAATATTCTTTCATATTAATGATAAAAAAATAACAACAAAATTAAAAAGAAATCAGGAATTTACTCTTGAGATTATTATATCATTACATAACTTAAAAGAAGTAAATAAAATCATAACATCTTTAAAAAAAAGAATGAGTATTAAAAAAAATCAAAAAAGATACTCACTTATATCAATAGATAAACCAGAGCTTAGAAACTTAGAAATTCTTGAAAAAGAATTTTATAAAAAATATAATATCAACATAAATATCAAAAACAATGAAATTATTATTAATTTTCTAACACCATATGGTATGCCTCAAAAAAAGACTCATGTATCAGGTTGGATGGATACCAATAAATTCTTATTTAAGTTTAAAGAAAGATTAAATAATTTTTTTAAATTAAATTTAGAAATTAAAAATGAGGAGTATATAAAAGAAAATATAAAAATCACTCCACACTGGAAATATATAGAACATTATACTCATAAATCTAAATCACAACCTAATACACAAATAGTTAAAGGATTTATAGGGAAACTATATATAAAAGGAGATATAAAATCCATCATGCCAGTTTTAATTATAGGTTTAGAACTTCATACTGGTTCAAGAATTTCAAATTCACAGGGATATTATGAAATAATATTCACATTTTCTGCCCGAGGCCCTTTTTCTCCTTCAACTACATCCATCGTTACTTTCTGACCTTCTGTTAAAGTCCTTCTTCCTATTTCATTAATATCAGAATAATGGAAAAATACATCTACTCCATTTTCTCGTTTAATAAAACCATAACTTTTTTCTACATTAAAAAATTTTACCGTTCCCATAAGTCCACTTCCATATACTTCTTCATAACTTATAATAGGATAATCTTCTTCTGTTGGATACATTTTTAAAATTTCTTTAAAATTATCAGATATTTCTAATGGTTCGATATCTTCTAATTTAAAATCTTTAAAAGAAGTCTTTTCTGTAATTTCGATTATTTTAGCTTCATCAACCTTAATTTTAACTGCTCCCATACCATAATTTTTTCCATATCCGATTTGATGATATAATGTATTTTCATTATAACTTTCATTTTCACCATTTAAATTTAAAGCAAATAAAAGTAAACTTAACTGAAATCCTGTTAAATTTTCAAAATTAACAGTAAATTTGAATTCCACAGGTTCTTCTTCTGTTCCCATTAGAACATTATCTAGAATTATAGAATAATCACTTGAACTATTTTTAAAATTATTTCCTGCATTTTTTAATTTAATATATAATTTTCTACCTGCAAGTCTTAATTCACCATTATAATTTTTTTGGGAGTCATAAGTTGTTAATGGAGTTTCTCCATCTTTTTGTAAATAATATTCAGAAGAATTTGCTTTGGGAGTTCCTGTTCTTGGTAAATGCTTTTCAATCTTCTTTTCAATCTTCTTTTCATTCTCCTTTTCAAACTTATCTTCAATAACAGCATAATTAAAATGAACTTTTCCACTTTTAGCATTCATTTTCATATCATTTATTATCTTTTCATCAAGTAGTTTTTCATCATCTTTACCCAAAGAATAGCCAAACATATCCCTTAAAATAGAAATTTCATCATTTTGGAATTCATTTTTTAAATATCCAACATCTTTATTAGGAAACCATTTTGAATCAAGCTCAAGTTTTGTCATTGGGTCTCGCATATAAGCAGATAGAAAACTTAATATTGTTCCTTTCAGAGTATAAGAAGATATCACATACTTACCATCAACAATTAAAGATTTAATTCTTGTTGGTGATTTTTCCTTACTTACATCTTCTTTTTCCTGAACATTACCTACACAGAATGGATTTACACTAAATAGAGAACAAAATATTTTACCTGTATATAAATCATTTTCCTTATCTTCATAATTATTGAGCTTAATTCTTTTAATTTTATCAGATTGCCCTTTTACAGCTACAAATCTATATGCATTACTACTCATGGCTAAACCTCCACTCTCCTTTTTCTTCATCTAAAATTACAAATATTGAATCATTATCAATATATTCTGGAATCACATTAATTTGAGATGCGAATTTAAATTTATAATATTCTTTGGGATATTTAATATTTGTAATTGTTTTAAAATCAATTTTATTACTTTTTTCCTTACCATTTTTATCTTTTTCAATAACTTTTTTTATATTACAATTTTTAACTAAAAATTTTTTACCATCTTTTAAAGCAAATAATTGTTCATATTCATTGAAAAAATATAATCTGCTACAATTTTCCAAGTCATCTATTTCAGGTAAACTTTGTAATAAGAAAACTCCTTTAAATTTATCATCAATTTTTTGATATTTTTTTCCTTTTTTATGATTATCAAAAAACTCCCCTGCTAATTTAGCACTCCATTCCCTTTCACCTATAACCCAGATATTTTTTTTATCTTTTAACCATTCGTTTATGTCATCAAAATTCATTATTCCCCCATCTTCTCTAATTTAAATTTAGGATATGCAGAATTAGCACCAAGTGATATTAAATTAAACTCCATTCCTTGTTTTAAAAAATCAATTAATTCATCAATATCATCATACTTAATTCCCTCTCTCTTTTTGGTAATTCCCCTCTTGGGAGGGGTGGCAGTATCACTGGCGGGGTGGGTAGTCATATCCTCAGCTAGAGTTATTCTTATTCTTATTTTTCCTTTAAAAGTTGAATTAAATAATCTTTCTTCATTAAATTTACCACTTCCGTAAATTGCTCTGGTAAATTCATCTTCTTTATGGCGTTCTATTGCTAATAAATGATTTTTAATCTTATTCTTACCTGTTTCTAATAAAAATAAATCTTCAACTAAAAAATTACCTGCTCCCATAGTTTTATTTTCATTTTTTCTTTCATCTTCGTTTTCATCACTAAATTGCCCTAAAAGTTTCTGCCATTTGCTATAAAAACTATTTTCCTGTCCGTATTTTTCCATAAAAAAGCCAAATGCTCCTTTTAGAGAACTTCCTGGAATAAAAACTTTTGTTCCTGTATTAATAAAAACATCATCAACATCGTTATCATTTATACTTGTGTGACTGTCTCCTCCAGCAATAAGTAATGCATCTAAGCCATAATTATTTTTACTTCCTAGCTTGATTGTTAAGTTATAAGTATCATAAATTTTTTCACTTGTTTTTAATTTATCTGTTATATTTGTATATTTATAATTTTCTTCTTCTTCTAAGTAATCATCAAAATTATCTTTATTTACTTCAAATTTCTCAATTTTTTTCAGTTCACACCAACCATTTCCTGATGATGAAAATGCACCAATTGCAAATCCTTCTATTTTCCAAGAAGCAAAAATATTTTCAACATAATTTTCAAGTTTAGAGTATTCTTCAGTATCTAAATTTCTCTTTGATAAATTATCAATTTCAATATTTATATTAAAACTAATATCTTCAGGTTCTATTTCCCAATAAGAAAACTTAGCACCATCAACAGCAACCTTTCTTTCATTATCAATTTTTACTCTATCTCTTATTTTTACAATAGGTTTTGTTTTAAAATAACTACTTCTGAATACTAAAGACGATGCTTCTGTTTCTTTGTCATTATTTTCATTTCTATCCTGTATCTTTTTAAATAATTCTTCAGCATCAAATCCATTTTTCAAATCCAGTAATCTATCAAAAAAAATCCCTGCAATAGTTGTTCCAGGGATAAAGTAATCCCCATTTCCATCTTTTAGTAATTCAGCCGCATTTGTTGAACTGTCACTGCCTTTACCAATATGAAGAGCTGTTTTAAGCTTAACTTCAAGTTTATATAGTGTTTTTATATTGTTTTCCATTACATTCCCCCTTTTAATTTTTCAAGAGTCAAAATAAAAACCTCTGACTTGGATATATCATCATTTTCCTGATATTCACCCCATTCTTCTTTAAATTTTTCATAATATTTTTTTGTTGTTTCTTTTTTCACTTGTTTTGCTAAATATTTGCCAACTTCAATCAAATTACCCCTATTAGCTTCAATTATACCGATTAAATTATTAATAACATTTTTAGTTTTATCATCTTTTATAGCTTTTTTTATTTCTTCTGCTTTTTTATACAATTTATCATTCATTTCAAGCTTATTAATATAAAAACTACTCATTTTAGCTTTTTGAGGTTCGTTTAATTTATTTTTTTCTTCTCTCCTTTTCTTTTCTTCTTCACTTAACTTAAAAACATCAAAGTGAATCGGGTAATTCACTTTGATATCTCCAAAACCTTCAAATTTTCTCAATCCTAAACCATTTTTTTCTAATTCTTCTAATTTTTCATTAATATCTTCATTACCTATATATTTAAAATGATAAGAAGAGCCTTTTTTGATTGCAATATCAGAAAATCTTCTTAGTCCACTTAATCCATTATAATTTTGAATTATTCTGCTTGCATCAACTTTTGACTTTAGAGTCAACTCTTCTTTAGATATTCCTAGTTTATTAGCTAGTATATCAGCATTTAAAGACTTTACTCTGTTTAAATCATTATCAAATAAAATCACATCTGAAATAAAGGTGATTGTAAATTGATTCTTTTTTATATCATATTTATTTTCATCTATTGGAAACGCATTACTATGCGTCTTTACAGGTAGGTTAGAGAGATTTAAGAATTTATAACCAATTACTTTTACTGGTTTTCCACCTCTTCCAACATGAAACGTTCTTTTACCGCTTAAATAATTATCAAAATGTGTTTTAAAATTTTCTGCATCATTAATATCTTTAAAAATAACTTCACCTTTAAATTTTGTTCCTTTTTTTATTTTTTCCTGAGAAAACAAGCCCCCTGTCTTTTTGGAGGATTGCATTTTATTATCAATATGGTTTCTCATTGATAGTTCTGTTTTCACTTTTGTATATATTGAATTACTAAGTATATTTTTTTTATCAAGACTTTTAAACGGAGTGTAAATATAACCACCACTAAATGATTTATCACTTCCATCATCTTGTGAAGCAGAATTATTATCAATTAAACTATCCTGTCTTACCATTTCAGCAAAAGTTTTTTTCTCTTTAGTTTTTAATGCCCAGTGAGGAATATTTTTATTTTCAAAATCTTTTCCAAATTCGATTTCAGTAGCTTTATTTTGTCTTAAAGATAATGGAACAGGAGCAATAAAAGCATTGTGCATTTCGTTTTCTTTATAATTATCTGGAATAGGATAAAAATTACTTACTTTTATTTTGCTATCATCTAAATAGTCAAAAACGTCCTCCTGAGTACTCATCAATACAAAACGAGCCATTCCTAAAATTGATGTGGCGGGTATGTAATCAAGAGTTTCAATGATATTTCCTGCACTTGCCTTTCCTGCAATGGTAACATCTTCTTTTAATTCTAAAATTAATGATAACCTTGTTGTTATATCCTTTTCATCTTCTTTTTTTTCATGGTACTTCTGCTCATTTTTTTTGATTAATTTAATTTTAATTTTACCAAATCCTCTTCTTCTGTATCCTCCCCACCATTTTAGATTTTTTAATCCTTTTTTTAGGAATTCTTCAATTTTTTCAGCTTCATTATCATCTTTTATCAAAAAATTAATTTTACCAGAAAACACTATTCCTCTTGATGCAAATTCTATATTATGAAGGGAATTATCCTTTGCTCGCTTAGTTTTATGTTCAACAGAAGTAAAAGTATGTACTATAAAATAGTTTTTATCATCATCATTCTCTTTTAATTTTATATCAACATCAATAGAATTTTGCCCTTCAAAATTGAAAACTTTATCAAATAAATCATTTTCATATAAGCCTATACTCTTTAGTTCTCTACAGGATTGTTTTAATAAGCCCTTAAAAGTTTCATTTTTAATAGCAGGCAATTCATCTATTTTATACTGCCCATCATCATAAACTCCAATCTTTTCAAGCCCACTACCAATATGAAAATCTTCAAGTGTATCAATAGTAAATTCTATATTTATATTTTTCATTATTTATCCCCTCTCTCATTTAATCCAAGCATTTCTATTATATCAAGTGATTTGTTCAGATAAATATTATTATTTATGCACTCGTACTTAAATAAATTTTTATTATTTGGCAAAAATAAATTAATATAATGCTCGCTCGCCTCTTTACCTTCTTTAATTAATTCACGAAGTTTTTTATATTTATTTCGTCCCTTGGTATCTCCATCATTTTCACTATATTTATCATAAATATCTTTTGATTTCTCAATTAAATATCCTAAATAATTTTTTCTGTTTTTATCATCTTTATCTAAATCAACAAAATAAGGTCTCATAGATAAAACTTCCGTTCTTTCTTCAGGATCAGTTTCATAAGTTAATAAATAATCTCTTTTTCTAATTTCTTCTATATCATCATATAAAGATGAATATTGAAAATGCCAGTCAACAGCAGGTGGTCCCTGTGGAAAATCCTCCCTTAGAATTTTATTACCTTTTTCATCCCTTAAATACTTATTATCATCACCTCTTTTAAATTTTTCCATTTTACTTAATTTCTTTGCACTATCCAATAATGATTCAGACAGTTCATGAGCATGACTAAACGGATAATTATGTTTTACAAATGCAATACCAGAACAAGATGTAATTTTATCTTTAGCCTCACTAAGATTTTTATTAAATTCTGTTACAAAATCAAATGCTAATTCGGGTACTGAAACAACTAGTAAGTCATCTCCACCAAGCATCATAATAACAAAAGGGAGAGTGTCATATTTAGTAAAATTATCACTTCTTCCCGCAATATCTTCTATTGATTTTTTTAATGCTACTCTAAATCCATTTCTTGCCTTAAACCAAAATTTTTCTATTTCTATTAATGCTTCAAACAAACTTTTACTTTTAAACTCTTCTTTTTGAGTTTCATCATTTCTTAAGTCACCAGTAAGCTGTCTTCTTAATGCAGAAAATCTGTTTCCCATTCCATTACCATCTGTTGCAATTATTGCAATCATATTATTATTTGGAATTAAAGAAGCGTGTTTCAATGTTGATAAATCTTTCTTTTCATACCTTTTATATTTTCCTTCTTTAAAGGCTTTATAAAATTCATCTTTTTGGAATTCTGCATAAAACTTAGCTAAATAATCATTTGATTTTTGGTTATAAAATGCCTCGCCCTGTGTTTCAATATGTTTGGTTATCATACTATTATCTTTACTTTTTAATAACTCAGGATTTTCTCCATCCTTTTCAGATGGATAAAAAAACGGACTATCAATGTAATAAAAATTCTCTTCTATTTTTATATCATCAATATTTTTAACAGTATCACTATCCACTTTCTTATCTTCTTTTTCATAGTCTTTATATAAAAGATTTTCTGCACCCTTTATTGATTTTAAATGATGAGAAATCCCAACTCCTGGCAATTTTTGATTTGCTTTTTTTAATGCTTCTTTTAAAAAGTTTGTTGCATCTTTTTCATCACAAAAAACAGCTTCAAAATGCCCACCAGCAGATGCAATTACTCCATTTTTAAAATTTTCAAAAATATCATCTGATTCCCACTTGTAATTTTCATTCTTTTTTACACTTTTAAAGAACTTAGGAACTCCACCATGATTTTTTCTTAAATCAGGTAAATCTTCAGAAAAAAACTCACCTAATAATGAATTAGCTCCAAGCATAGACTTTAATTTTGGCACTTTAAAAATAAAAGATTGCACCTTTTGTGTTTTTAGTTTTAATAAATAAATAGTATCACTCATATTACCTCTTTAAAATTTAGATAAATCACTATAAGAAATATCCGTTATCATTGTCAAAAAAATTAAAAGTTTTTAATTCTTAGGGGTTATCCCCTTAATACTTTTTAATAATAATTTTTCAAAAAACTCTAACCAATTAAAGTACTTTATATCTTTGTTTTCTTTGTTTAATAAATTAAATATTTCTTTTAGCAATAAGCTATTAAAAAACTTATTTTCATTATTTTTACTAGTTGAAATATCAAGAAAGACATCTAATTCACTTTTAGATATAGAAAATCCTTTATGAATAAAATTATTTCTCATTTTTTTGATCTTTTCCATATTATTTATTATCTTTTTAAGCTTAGAAAACTTACTCTTTTCATATTTATTTAAGTGATTTAAAATTACATTTATTGCAGACCAATTATTTAAAATAATATTATTATCTTCATCAAGAAATATCATTCCTTTTTTTCGTTGAAATTTATCTATATTGCTTATTCTTTTTAAATCAAAAGCTGATTTATTGTTATATACTGTTTTTATTCCTTTACACGATGACTCTATCATTTCCTGAGTTAAAACCTCCAATAAAGTTACTAATATTGTAGTTGCAGCCCAGTAATTTCCAAGTTTATAAATATGTAAGAATTTAATATATACAATAAAAGAAGCTGAGCCTTCTTTATTTTTAATTACATTTATTATATTTTCTAATCTTTTTTGTTCTGATTTAGAGAAAAGTTTTTTCTCAAATATTTTTTTTAATTCTTCTAAGGCTAAATTTTCATTTCCTAAAAGTATTTTATTTACTATATCTAAAATTTTATAAATTAAAGTTTTCTCATTATTTTCAGAAACATTATTATAACTTTTTGAAGCTTTAAAAAAATCCCAGTTTTTAATATTATTTTCCAGTAAATAGTAATTTCTGTAATATCTTTTTAACTTATGAAATTTAGACATTTCGATTTTATTAAAACTTTGTTCCAAAAAGACTGATTTATCAGGAAAATATAAAGTAATTAAGTCTCCAATAACTGTTCCGATACTGGAAATACCTCCTGCTAAGGCAATGTAGAGTTTAGTTGGATTTTCTTTTTTAAGCTTTTTAAACTTTCCATCAAAAAAAGGATATATTTTATCAAATCTTCTTAGTTCATAAATATTTTCACCAATATTTATATACTCAACATTTGCAATATCTAATTGATACTCACTAGCTATTTCATCATAAAAACTATTAAAAATCTCATGTGTCAAATATGGTTCTCCATTAAAAAATCTTTCATTAATTTCATTTTTATATTTATATCTGTTAGTATAGAAGAAATAAATTTTATCAATTTTAATGTTATCTTCTTTAAAATATTTAAATAAATTTTCTATTATCGGAAATGTAATATATACCTCTTTTTTGTCTTTAATACTCTTAATCTTTTTAATATGCTTTTCCTCATTTAAAAGCTGGCTTGATTTCCATTTTAGTTTATCTTGCTTCATTAATTTATTGAGTTTAGTATGGATTGCTCGCATTTCAGTTTTATCAAAAGAATTGAATTCTTTATTTGTTACTAACTGTAAATCACTTTGACCTACCGTTAATATTAATATATTCATAAACAGTTCCTGTAAATATTTTATAAAATCATACATGTGAATTTTAGTTTTATAGTAATTCTTTATCATTTTCAAGTTTTTTTCTTGCTTTATATATTTTTCTTATGGTAATATTTACATAATAAACAGCAGGGTGTATCCTGATTGTAACATGTAACCGCTAGGGCAGGAGCAATCGATAGCAGGAATACCCTGATTGTGACATGCAACCATTGGAGTTAGGATCTGCAAAAATAGTGTAGCAGGGTGTACCCTGATTGTGACATGCAACCGTTGGAGTTAGGGTCAGCAAAAATAGTATAGCAGGGTGTACCCTGATTGTGACCATGCAGAGCAGTCTCTTAGGCAATGAAGTCATCGCAGATTAGCAGGGGCATTTATGCCCCTGTATTTTTGGATTTCCATGAATAAAATAAAAGAATACATTCTATATTGAAAATATTATATTAAATAAATAAATAATCTTTTTATCTATTGTTATATCAATCGGAGTAAATTATTTCTTTTAAAAAGGATAATCTAAAATCAATTATAATTAGGTATTCAGTAATATCATCATTGTTTTTTTCATTTTTACTCAATAATTCAATTAATTCTTTCAATTCAATCAAATACCAATAAGCTTCAATAAAATTATTTAATCTAATATAATATTCTGCTATCATAAAGAGATTATCCCATTTTTTTAAATTAAAGTCCTTCATATTTGGCTTGATTAAAGTTTTCCTTTTAATACAAATATCTAACGCCTCTTCATAATGTTTTTCATCATAAAAGATATATAGTTTTAAGTTATTAAAACCTAAGATATAATCATTATATACTTCATCCTTAGACAATTCAGTTAAAAAATTTTTAATTATATCTATTCCTGCATTTAAGTTTATTAAAGCTAAATCATTATTACTTAAAAGAATAAGAAAATATGACTTATAAAAAAGAAAATTAATTATTTCTTCATAAAAAGAACTTTGATAATCATCAATAAATATCATATATAAACTATTCATTATTTCTTCAAGATTATTTAAAATTGCGATTGCTCTTTCTATATCATTTAATCTTACAAAAATTAATGCAAAATCTATAATAGTATGTATCAGTTTTTTTATTTCAGAAACAGATAATTTACAATTATTATCATAATTAAGTTCAGAAAGTGTAAATATTAGTGTTTTTAATTTATCAAGATGAATAAACACATTATCTACAATTAATTGTAATTCATGATCGCTAAAATCACAAAATATACAATCTCTTTTTATTAGATTAAACTTCATATTTCCTCCTAAAAATTATACCCTCTTATCTATAATACAAAGCAAATTCATATTTTTTTTATATTAAGTAATTTATTTTACTAATTTCTTATATATTTTTTATTTTTTATGCTATATTAATATTACTTAATAAGGAGAAGATAATATGAAAACTATGGAGAACAGCTTATTAATTTTTATTCAACCAAAAGACCCAATTACCTTCTTTAAAATAATAAAATCATTTAAAGGTCAATATTTTTATACAATACTTGGTAGAAGAACAAAAGAAGATAATAAATATAAAGATTTTATTTGCTCTGAAGACAAAGAAATACTAGGTTCTTTTAAATTGGAAGAAGGTATTGATAATAATCATAATGCTTTAAAAGACGATTTGGAAAACTTTAAAATAGCTCTTAATGAAAGTATTGAGAATAAAAAAATTGAGAATATTTACATAAATACAACCAGTGGCTTTGGGTTATATCGGGTAGCTCTTTCTAATTACATGCTTAAAGAATATCAAGAATATCCTTTACATAGTTTTTACTTATCAGAAAGAGGTAAGTATCATATAATTGAAAATTATAAAGATAATTTCGAATTAATATCAAAAAATATTGATATTAATTATACTGAAGAACCTCTGAAAAATTACTTATTTAAAATAGACAAAAAAAATATTAAATATAATAAAGTAGAGCTTAGTAAGACAAAGACTGAAGAAAATACTTCGTTAATAATTAATAAGCTACCTGAAAAAAATGAGCATTTATTTCGCTTATATTTTAGAGATTTTAATTTATTAAAAAGCGAAATTAAAAAAAAGGTTAAAAAAGAAATAAAAGATATAAAGTTGAAAAATGACGAAAAACTTGGTGATTTATTTGAAAGATTAGTTGCATCTTTATTTTATAGAAATCTAAAAAATATCAAACCAAAAAAGATTAATAACATACACATATATAGAAACATCGAATTGTCTAGTAAATCAAGACCAAAAGTAGAAATTGATATTGGAATATTAAACGAAGGTGGTGATTTCTTTAATGTTGAAATTAAAACTTATGTTTTAAAAAATCATACAATTAAAGATTTAAAATCAAGAATTCAAACCATGAAAAATAATTTTGGAGCTAAATCTAAGTTCTTTCTGATACTACCATTTATCTCTAATGAGTTAGATGCTATAAAATTCGAACTGGAAACTACACTTAATATAAACTTAATTCGCAATGAAATAAGAACAAAATTAAAAAATAAATTAAGTGGATATTTAGAATTAAATAAGATATCTTATACTCAAATTAAGGATATTATTCCTGACTATAATTCTAAATGGAAGGATTTTTTTGAAGCATTCTATTTACTTGATTTAAACAGGGATATTCAAATCCTGGGCTTAGATGAAATGGATAAAATAGTAAAACAGTTATAATTACTTAAATAAGTAACCGTAATCCTTTTCTAATTTAAACCATTCACCTTTATTTTCTTCACTTTTTTTTACTAAATATCCATATTCATTATAAGATAATTCTTTATATTTTAAAGATTCAATTTTAAGTATATTAATAGCTTCTAAAACACTCTTTTTAGGAAGCCTTTTATAAGCAACTAAAATTGATACTTTTTCATCAATATTAAAAGATAAGCTATTGGCAATATAAAGTAAAAACTCATTATTTTCTTTTGCAGTTGTATTTATATTTTTAATTTTTATACTTATTTCACTATTTTTAATTATTAAACTATTAAAATTACCAGCTTCTTTTTCATGTTCATCAATAAAACAATATTTTATATTATCTAAATATGTCCAAATTTGATATTTTTTATTATAATCAATTATCATTTTCAAATTAATATTAGGGCTCTTTAAGTATTCATATCCTATATTAATATTAGAAATTAGATTATTTCTAATATCTTCATTTTTGACAAAATTATATATATAAAGGCTTAATTCTACTTCTTTTAAGCTTGTACTACCCTTTTTTCTATATAATTTGACTAATTTTCTTTTTAGTAACTCTAATTCAAGACTCAAATTGTTTAGGTCACTCTTATACTGTAAATTTTCCATAATATTCTCCTATTATTTAAAATAATTAATAATGAGTATTCAGCAGTGTGGTAAAATTTAACATGTTACTGAACACTCATTATTTAATTTTATATTTTAACCTTATAATTAAGACTTTCTTTAAAATCATGGAGCAATTGATCAACCCAATCAAAGTACTCTTGTGCTGAAGTTTTGATAGAATTTAAATATATCTCATATAAGTAATCTATATTTTTATATTTTTCTAAATCATCATTAGCTCTTGCAATACTTTTAGCTCTTTCAGACCTTGATTTTGCCAATATATGATCCATTTCATCAATTTTTTGAGCAACAAACTTAGTTATAATAGTAACACTGGTTCCTTTTGCTGTAGCAATTAAAACGTTAGCATTTGATCTGGCGATTTCTAGGATTGTTTGGGTATATATTTTTAAATATTTATTTCTTGATTTATAAAGTTCTTTTATCTCTTCTATGACAAAATCCTCCTGTATTCTATCTATTTTATCAGGAAAAAAACGCCTTAAAAGAGTTTTGTCTTTAATAGCAGATATCTTTCGTTTTAAAACATCGTCGTTTTCCTGAAGCACATAGCTTTTCATAGCCCCAGCAATAGTTTCAAGATCGTTCTTCTTTGATTCTTCTTCTTGAATCGTTGTAGCAGTAATTAAGTTATTGTTGTTTTCCATAGTGTCCTCCAAAAGACAGTTAATGTTAAATTGCAAGCTTTCTTGCTTCTTATCTATTAGTACAAAGCAAAATTATTTTTTTATTATTTTTTTTAAATTTTTTTTAAATTTTTTTCTTGACAAAAGACGAATACTGTATTAGTCTATAAATAGTGTTACTAGATCTCACAGAAGTGAAGTCTTAAAACGGTATCTCGAAAGAACACCTGTTACTCATTGTAATGGGAGAAACCGATGAGTAACACAAGCAAAAACACAGAATTCAAAGCATTCAAAGCATTTAAGTCAGAGATTTTTTCAGTAATTGACTCGAGTAATAAAATATCAGCAAATGATTACAGCATATTTGATAAAAAATTACTAGCAATTTTCGAATTAAAAAATTTATCAGAATCAGAAAAAATTCAAAAAGCAATAGATCATGTTAATTCTGAAATAAAAAATTATCTGCGAAAAATTAATAAAGTCGTTTCAAAAAAAAGAAGGTATAATCACAATGATTATAATTTTTACCTTTACTTTGAGCTAGCTAAGTCATTGAAAAAATCGAAAAATTTTGATATAAAAAAAATGCTTACCAGAATAAATAATGTAAACGATGGAAATTATTACTGGGACTGGCGGCATGGTGAAAGAATCGACACTCATAAACAATACACTACTTTACGAAAAAATAAGTATATGTTAAAGGCTCCAATAAAACTCAAAAAGAAAGAGATAAAAAAAGCCAAAAAAATCAAGTTCTACCTTAATAGTAAACTTAAACAATTTGACGACATCACCACCACTAATGTTACCCAAAGTCAAAATATAAGCTCCTACAAAGAATTGGAAGAAATTGTATATACGGCCTTAAAACCAGAAGAGGCCTTAGTATTGGATTACAAAAGGGGTATTAAAGAGAAGCCTAATTTTAAACCATCGAAAATTGCGAAAATAAAAAAAGACATCCGTCATAAAATAGCAAAACTAATAACTCGTGAAAACTGGGAAGAATACTATAAATATATCAGCTAATTAAAGTTTAATTTTAATGCTACTTTTAGGTAAAAGTAGCATTTTTTTTACAGGAAAAAATTATGAATACAACAACTATAAAAAAAGAACAATTAGAAGAAATCTTAAAAGAAATTGAACATCATACACTAAAAGAAAAGGAATATAAGCTGCATCTTAAGATAGTTGAGAGTTTGAACCAGAACTTCAATAAAAAAAATAGCAAATATGTTAAAAATATAAAAGCAATACATGATTTGCTAAGTAAATTTGATGTTGATATAAGAACAAAACATGAAATTAATTATCATCTAAAAGAAATAACCAGGCTCTATTTTAATTCAGAAAATATAATTATGAAAAATTTAATAAATTTATTAATAAATAATTGATCTTGCGTTGTACACTAATATAAGAAGGTAAAAACTTTTGCATTATAACTTTAATACTTTTTAGGAGGAGATATGTTTTTAATGATTGTAATTGGGATTCATACAAGTTATCTTGATGGAAAACATCAAATTTTTAATGGTAAATCCATAACGCTACAACCATTAACAGATAGAGAGATTTACTTATTATATGCATTAAGTTTTCTTGTTTTAATTCCTGTTATAATTGCATTTATCTCAATGATCTTTCTAATGAGTGTATTTACATCCAATATCTTCTATATTTTGCTTGCTAGCACCATATATTCCCTGATAATATTGTCAATAGAGAGGTTTATTATAGCGAGCTCTTTTAATGATACCGGTAAAGAAGACCAAGTAAATAAAACGGTAAAACTAGCTTCTCGGTTCATATTTTCAATCATTATTTCTTTTACACTAAGCCACCCTTTACTTCTTCATATTTTTAAAGATGTTATAAATCAAAAGCTTGAAAAGCAAAAACTTAAATCAGTAAGTAATGTATCAACTTTCTATAACAAGAGCAAAACTCCTCTGGAGAAGAAGTTAACAGCATTAAATCTTCAAAAAGAGTGTATTAACAAGCAATTAAATTCTCAAATGAATAACCTTGACATAAAGTTACCCTGTGGTAATATTAATAACTCTGCTCTAAGGGCTCTGAAACAAGAATTATCTTGTATTCAGCTTTTAATTAATGCGGAAGGTACTGGAATTAAAAAGCATCTTAGTTGCGGAGTATCTTCTGGTAGAGAGGGCTTTAGTGGCCCTAATACAAAAAATTTATTTTCAAGAAAAAAGTTATTGCTACAAGAAATAAAAAAATCAGAAAATAAAAATAATCAGAAGGTAAGTATTCTAAAATCAAACTTACTAGAAATTCAAAGTAAAATTAATAGATTAGAAAAGAAATTAGATAAGATAATAGTCAAAGAAGAAATTAAAACAAATAAATTTGAAGCTAATTATGGTGGCTACATAAGCAGATATAAGGCTCTGGAAAAATTAAAAAAAGAAGATGACGATATTTACTGGATATCCATGTTTGTAATGATTTTATTAATGGCCCTTGATTTACTTCCAGTTTTATTGAAATCTGTCACCAAATTTCCTGTCATTGAGGGCCTATTCTTAGAGGAAAAGAAATATCATTCTGCACAAAAAATATTAAACCAGCATTCTGCATTTGAAAGTGATTTTAGTGATTTTATAGAAGAACAGGAAAATTATATTACAGACATAAATGAAAAAATTAAGAAGAATAAAGCTGAATATGAAGAAGCATTGGAAAATAATAATATCATAATAGCTGACTCATTAGAAAGAATTTTCTCCGAGTTCATTAAGCAAAAGGAAGATGTCGAAATAAAACTCGCAATAATTAAACATCAGTATCAGGAAATCAGATTTAAAAAGACTGAAATAGCCCAAGTTGAAGCTCAAATTAATTCTTTTTACGAGATTGAAAACGATGATGCCTATCTTAATATATTAAAAAACAGAAAAACGATACTTTCAATGAACTGTAATAATAAAATAACAGAATTGTATACATTAATTTTTTAAACTTTATCAGGAGATAGATTATGAAGACAATAATAATAATTTTAATAACAGTATTTTTAACTTATAAATTCTTTTATACTGTTCCAGCTTCTTCAAAATATGAAGAAATTACAATTAAAGAACTTGTTAGTGACTCAAGAAGATATGATTCAAAAGTCTTTAGAGTAAAAGGAGTTGTTAGCAATCCAATTAATATAGCAGGAGTATTAAAAGGCTTTAAGCTGAAATCAGAAAACACTAATGATTTTATTTATATTATAACCCAAAAAGCTGTACCCCAAGCCAATAAAAGAATAGAAATTACAGGAGTCTTTGAACAAAAACTAAAAATTTCAGATAAAGAGATATTAACAATTACAGAAAACTAATAACTCTTAGCAAATAAAACACGCTTTTTACTTGGCTCGCCACAGTAAATACAAGCACCCTCTTCTTCAACTGCATTAAAAGGAATTGCTCTAATTGTAACTTTTAAATGCTCTTTAATTTTAGATTCGCACTCTTCACTTCCACACCAGTGGCTATGAACAAAAGCACCATGAATTTTAGGTTTATTAGGATTTCTAACTGTAAAAACCTTATAAAACTTCTTTTTATCATCTATAATAAGAGTATTTTCTTCTCTGAATTTCAGAGCTTTTTGATAGATATTATCCTGAATTTCATCTAGGAGATTAGTAAAATTATTTACGAATTCGTCTTTATCAACTCCAAATTTTTTATCTTCATCTCTTCTTGCAACAAATAACGAGTTTTTAGCTATATCTCTTGGGCCGATTTCAACTCTTAAAGGTATACCTTTTTTAACCCAATGCCACCCTCTTTCTCCACCACTCATATCTCTATCGTCAAGCTCTACTCTTACTTTTCTATCATGATATCTAAGTGATTTTAAATCTTTAATCAATGGCTCTATAAAAGCAAGTACCTGCTCTCTTTCTTCGTTCGTTTTATAAATTGGAATAAATACAACATGAGAAGGAGCAATTCTAGGAGGAAGGACTAAACCATTATCATCACTGTGAGCCATAATTAAGGCACCAATAAGCCTAGTTGATACTCCCCATGAAGTTGTCCATGCAAATTCTTCTTTTCCTTCTTTACTTTGATATTTAATTCCACTGGATTTTGCAAAGTTTTGCCCTAAATAATGGCTTGTACCTGCTTGTAAAGCTTTTTTATCCTGCATCATTGCTTCAATACATAGTGTTTCAACAGCTCCAGGAAATTTTTCACTATCTGTTTTTATTCCTGTAATTACAGGAACAGCAAGTGTTTTTTCTGCAAATTCAGCATATACTTCAAGCATCTTTCTTGTTTCTTCTATTGCTTCTGTGCTTGTTGCATGAGCAGTATGACCTTCCTGCCATAAAAACTCAGCAGTTCTGAGAAACAACCTCGTTCTCATTTCCCATCTAAAAACATTTGCCCATTGATTTATTAATAATGGTAAATCTCTATATGATTTGACCCATTTAGCAAATGAAGCACCAATTATTGTTTCTGATGTGGGTCTAATAATTAATTCTTCTACTAATGGAGATCCAGGTTTTAATCCGCCTTTTTCATCTGGTTCAAGCCTTGAATGGGTTACAACAGCACATTCTTTTGCAAATCCCTCAACATGCTCAGCTTCTTTTTCAAAAAAAGATTTTGGTATTAACAAAGGAAAATAAGCATTTTTATGCCCTGTATCTTTAAACATTTCATCTAATACATCATGGATATTTTCCCAGATACTATATCCCCATGGTTTTATAACCATACAGCCCCTGACATCGCTGTTTTCGGCTAAATCAGCAGCTTTTATTACTTCCTGATACCACTGAGGGTAATTTTCCTCTCTTGTTGGTGTAATTGCTGTTCTTTTTTGTTTTGCCATATTTTCTCCCCTATATTACATTTACCTGCACTATTAAACAGTTATGACCTTTATTATATGTAATTATTAAAAATTTTCAATTATTAAATACTCTACTTAGCTATATTCTTTCAACAATAATTTTAATTCCACGAAACCCAACGATTTTCACTTTATTATCAAGGTATAATTTATTAATTGATAAAGCAGGGAATTCATCTCCTAAAACAGAGACCCTAAGAGGAAAAATTGAGGTAACAGTTGCTTCCTGATATTTTAATTCATTTGTATTATTATTAAACTTTTTAAATCTTCTGTTAAAAAATAAAATTAAAAACTTATATACAATAATAATTACAACAATACTGATTAATATAACAAAAATATTAATTCTAAAACCAGCATCAATATAATAATTACTATCTAATGGGTCTATTAAATAAATTGAACTAAGTATAAATATTGAGAATGATAAAACAAATATCAAATATTTAAGTTTTACATATTCCTTAAAAATCAGCATAAAATGAGTAAAAAATATTGCAAAAACAGCTTTCAAACTAATTGTAATTTCAAAAGTTAAAAATAAAAATAACAAAATAAAAATTACTGATAAAACTGAAAGAAAAAGGTTTTTAGTAAAATATACAGATAAGAAAATTAAAATTATTGTTAAGTTAAAGATAAAAAATATAAAGTCAGGAGTATATAAATAGGAGCTAATTTTTGCTTTATTATTTAAATCAATATTTTTATAATTATCAACAGAAAACTCAATATCACTCAACTCCTCAATTCTTATAAATTTTATATCCAAAGTATTAAATGCTTCTGGATTAAACATATCTCCATTTAAAAACATTTTTTTTACAATATTTTTATCACCATTGTTTTTTTTATCAATTTTACTAAATATATCATCAAACTTTTTTTTATGTAGATTATAAGTTTTTTGTGATAATGGAGTAAAAACACCTAAATTTAAAGAGTCTGTATAAAACACTATATCAGATAGTAAAACAATAAAAAAAGCACCAGCATAACTAACACTGTCTTTATTAATTATTGTATATATTTTTATTCCCTTTTCTTTTATTTTAACTAAATTATCTATTACTTTAAACAAAGTATCAATTTTACCACCACTTGAACCAAGAACAATAAATAACTCTTTATCATTTTTATCAATAATACTTGAAAACTTAGATACATCATACTTTTTTAAATAACCATCAACATTTATAACTGATGAAGAGTAAATATTTAACGGAAAGATAATAATAAAAAAAATTATTATATTTATAAATCTAATTTTTTTATAATTTTTTTTATATCTGCCCATACTTCTCTCTTTTTTTTATTAATTTCCTCAGGAGTTCCTCTTAATAAATATGACGGATGATATGTTGGAATAACATCGTAAACATTTTCTTTTGAAAGAGCAAGTATCATATCCCGCCCCCTGTTTTTAGTAATTCCATTATATCTAGGAAGCAAAGCAGATAAAGCAACACTTCCTAATGGTACAATAATTTTAGGATTAATTATTTTAATTTGTTCATGAAGGTAGTTAATACAACTTGAAACCTCTAAATTACTGGGATTTCGATTTCCAGGAGGTCTGCATTTTAAAATATTAGCCATATAAACATCTTCTCTTTTAACTTTTATAACATTTTCAATTATTTTAACTAATAATTCTCCGGCCTTTCCAACAAATGGTCTTGAAGTTAAATCTTCATTTTCTCCAGGAGCTTCACCAATAAACAATATATCAGCATCTAAACTTCCCTCTCCTAAAACAGTATTGTTTCTGGATTTATATAAAGAGCATCTTTTACAACGCATTACTTGTTCATTTATTTTAGACATTCGACTTTCTTTAGGTAAATCAATTGATTGCTTAGTTATTGTTTTATGTACAGAATTTAATTTTACTGAATTTTCTGAGTTTACAGCAGATATTATTTCAGGAGCAGAGCTTTTAGAATCTACAGATAAAAACTTAAACTTTGCAATTGCATCTTCATTGAAAATAAAATCTATATCTTCATCTTCATAATACTTAACACTATTTTTGATCTCCAAAATTATTTGCTTATACACTTCACTTAATTCCATGTACTACTCCATAACATTTTTAATATTTAAATCCCAAAAACCAAAATCACTCCCGATAAAAAGCTTTCCATCAACTACATTTATAGCAGTTATATTCAAAGAAGGTAAATCTTTTAAGAAAAAATACTCTTTTTTTTCAATATTATATATAAATATTCCATTTTTTAGTGTTCCTGCCAGTAAATATTTATTTTTATAATTAAATAAAGTATTTAAATTTATAAATATTCGTTTTTTTTCTTTAATAATAGGAACAATTTCTTTTTGAGCAACATTTCCACTTAAAGAGTATTTATATACTCCTCCCCCATAAGTCCCTATATAAACAGTATCTTTAATAAATTCAATTCCTGTTATCCATCTAGATTTAAAGGCCTTATTACTCAGTGTTTTAATAACTTTTAAACCATCCAAAATAGAAATACCACCAAGAGTTCCAACAAATAAATAATTATTAACTTTTTTTAAACAATTAACCCTGTTATTTACTAAACCATGCATTCCATTAATAGAATAAAATAAGTTTTCTTTTTTCTGAGAAACTCCACCCTCACTACCAATAAAAATACTATTTTTATACCATTCTATTTTTGAAATACTTCTTCCTAGTATTCCATCTTTTTTACCATAAGATTTTGTTATTTTATTATTGTCATAAAGGTGCAAGCCATTTGTTGTAGCAACATAAAGAATATCATTTTTAAAAAGTATATCATTAATTCCGTTTAAGCCTTTGATAAAATCTTTAATTACCATATTTTTATTTAAAATATCTATTCCTGAATTAAAATATGAAATAAGCAGGTTATCATTGTACTTTTTTATACCAGTAATATAATTTTCAACAATACCAGACTCCAATATTTTTAAGTTAAATTTATCAATATCATTTTTCCATATAAATATACCTTTTGGAGTTAAAATATAAATATCATCATAAATATACGAAACTCCATTAATTAAGCTATCAAGAGAATAAACCTTTTTAAGCTCACTATTGTAAACAACACCAGAAATAGATATAAAATAAATTTTTCCATCTTTTAAAATTAAATTATTAATTGAAGAAAACTTTTTAAAACTTTTTAGCAAACTATCTTTAACCTTAAATATCTCTCTATCAGATAATAAAAAAACTTCACTATCAAGAACTAACAATTTATTTGCATTCAATACATCTAATTCATTTTTAGAATATTCATCCTTTATTATTAATTTTTTACTCGTTAATATATAAATTTTATCATGAAATACAGCCAAGTCAGTAATCTTTTCTTTTGATTTGTAGTATTCAATAAAATCATTCTTATCCTTTGTTATAATTACATTGTTTTTAATACAAAATAAACGATTAGAAGCAAATACACATTTTTTAACTTCTTCATTAAACACAAAATGATTTATATATTTATCTGTTAATAATAAAAAGCCATCCCTATACCCTATTGCAATACTATTACCACCAGCTGTTACTTCCTTAAATTCAGATGCATTATAATATTTATTTACAAAATCACCCTTTATTATTCCACCCTTTGTTATAATTATATTTTTACGATAGAAAACAACATCCTTTAAATTTGTAAAATGATTCTCTGCAGCTTTATTCTTAGTAAATAAAATCGTTTTAACAGAACACTTTACCTTTTTTAAAGAAGAAATTTCTTTTACTACCTTATCAATTTTAGAATTTTGCTTTTTTTGAAAAACAAAAAAGACAATAACACCTATACCTAAGGTAAAAATCAGAAAAATTAATAGTTTTTTCATTTAGGTGATATTTTTGTTTCTAGTCTAGTTTTAATTTCTTTGTCTTCGGTTTTTGATATTGCTACTTTATAGTATTTAACGGCATCTTCTTTTTTATTATTTGATGCTAAAAAATCTCCATATTTTTCATTTACAAGTACATTATTAGGATAAGCACTTAAAAAAGCCTTTAAACTTTTTTCTATTTCCTTGTTTTTAGAAAGGATTCTAAGTAAATCAATTTTATAAAGCAAAGCAGAACTATTATTCTTAATATTTGCTTCTAATATATCAAGAATTTTTATTGCTTCATAATAATCACCTCTTGCAATAAGCTCATTTACCTTTCCCATTCCTATTTTATTCCAGGTTGGAGCATCAGTATCTTTTAATGAACTTACAACCGCTTTATCAACAAGCAAAAGCTTTAACAGCTCTCTAACATCATTATTTTCTTCTTCTTCCACTATAATTTGTGAAAGTAATTTTACTGCTGTTGAGTATTTTTTAAGAAGAGCATTACAAATTGCCATTTTATACAAGCCTTCTCTTCTTTTAGATGGATTACTTAAATATTTTTTATATACAAAAATTGCATCATTATATTTTTTGGATAAATATAAATCATCTCCTTTTACTCCCTTCATAAACATATAGTTTAAATTTTTATCTGTTGAACTTTCTGTTTTAGTATCTGCTTTACTAGCCTTAGGGATATCAAGCTTACCTGAATCAACTTTATCATTTTTAACAACAGGTACAACAACAGCAACAGGTTTTTTATTACTGTTATTTATTAGTTCATCATATTTTTTTTGTTCTTCAGGTGTAAATTTAGCTTTATACTTCTTTATTTTCTTCTGAGCTTTTTTAACCCATTTATCTTCACTTGAACGAGTTTCTTTTATTGTATAAAGATAAAAATAATATGTAGCATAAACAAAATCTTTTTTCTGCTCATTTGTTCTTGCAAGACCATAATAACTATCCGGATCATCTTTTACTTTTTTTAAATACATTTTATAGTATTCTATTGCTTTATCATAATTTTTAACTTTTCTATATAAAAAAGCAGTTCTGTATAGTGTATCTCTAAAATCTTTATCAATTTTTATAAGCTCTTCAAAAGAATTTAATGCTTCCTTATAGTTTTTCATCTTAAAAAGGCTATATGATTTACCATATAAAGCACTTTTATCCTTAGCATCTTCAACAAGCACAGAAGAATAACTCTTATAGGCATTATCATAATCTTTAATTTTAAGATATTCATTACCTGTTACAACTGCAGGATGTACAGCTAAAACACTTAAAGATAATATATAAATTGATATTAAAATAAAAGTTTTCAAAATAATTCCTCCAAGAATCAAAACTATAACGATAACACTATAACAAAAGAATTATTTTAATTCAAGTAGGCTTTTAAATATTGAGCTACTACTTATATCTATTAAATCATTATTATACCCCAAAACAGACTCAAATAGTACTTTTAACTAATTATTATAATAATCATACAATTTATTTGAAAACTTTAACAGAATAAGATAGACTATATAAACTTTGGGGAGGATACTATGAAATTAATCAAAATAAACAAAAATAAATTATTGATAATACTTTTGATTTTTATGTCATTTTTTCTTTACTCATGTGGGGGCGAAGAAGAAGATAATTACGCAACAACAGAATTTAATGGCCTTTATCGATATAAATCAGCTTATGCAACAGTTGGATGTACAGAACAAGAACCTAATTATAAAGAAAATATAGAAAGTGAATTAGTTCAGCCATATTTTATTATTGAGGGTCAAAAAACAGGTTTTGGAGAAGAAATTAATCTTTTACAATTTTATTGTGAGGATAGAAAATTTGATTCATGTATGAGAGAAGACGAATATGGTAATAATTTAGCAAATATTTTAGCAAAAGGAGTTGATGGGGCTTGGGGATTTCTTCCAAAGGTAGAAGTATCATATGACTACAGAAGAAAAATCTGTGTTTTCAAAAAAACAGTAATTACAGAATACCGTTTAGAATCTGATTTTCTACAAATAAAAACAGACCTATACAGTTATGAAGATAAAGATTTATCAGTTTCTGATTGTAAAATTAATGCAGTTAACCAAACAGACTTTAAATGTATTAGTAAAAGAAAATACAGTACTAAGCGGGAGCTAATAAGCGAAAAAGACCAAAAAGTATTTGATGAAAAAGAAAATAATCCAGAAAATTAATTATGGCCTTTAACTTAAACGATGACAACTATGAGATAATAAAACCTATTGGTAAAGGTGGTATGTCCACTGTTTACCTTGCAAAAGATACTAACCTTGACAGGCTTGTTGCAATAAAATTACTACATCCCGCAATGTCAAGTGATGAAAAGAATAGAGAGCGTTTAAAAATAGAAGCATTAGCCATTGCCAAAATAAACCATGAAAATATCGTAAATGTATATAGCTTTGTTAACAATGGTGAAAACAATTATATTGTTATGGAATATATTGAAGGAGATACCCTTTCAGATTTCATAGATAAAAATCCAATAAATAATCCAGAATTAGCACTTGCAATTTTCTTAAAAATACTCCAGGGAATTAATTATTCCCATAAACAAAATATCATTCACAGAGATATCAAACCAGAAAATATAATGATTTCTAAAACAGGTAAAATTAAAATTATGGATTTTGGAATAGCTTCTATAATAGGAGAGGTTCATAATTTAACAACAACAGGCTCAATTATGGGCTCTCCGATGTTTATGTCTCCAGAGCATCTTACTGATGAAAAAATAGATAAACAAAGTGATATCTTTTCTTTAGGTATAATTTTATATTGGATGCTAACAAAAACATTTCCATTTAGTGGTAAAAACACTGCACAACTATTAAATAATATACTAAAGTGCCAATATGAAAACTCTCAAAGACTAAACCCTCTTATCTCCAATGAAATAAGAACAATAATAAAGAAGATTCTTCAAAAATCAAAACTTACAAGATATGAAAACAGTAGTTTAATTATTAAAGATATAGAAGAATATTTTAAAAATCTAAATTTTGATTATGAAAAGGAACTAAAAATATATTTCAAAGCTCCAAATGCTTACCATAAAAGATTTATTGAGAATATAACTGAAAAATATATACAATACTCTAAAAAACTCTATAAAAACAAGCAATTTTCAAGGTCTATATCCTATGCTCATCTTGCCTTAGAATATCAACCTGAAAATATAGAAGCTAAAGAAATAATAAAAAAAATAGAAAGAGGAAATATTTTTAAAAAATATATTCCAATATCAGCAGGAATTATTATTCTATTTATAATTATATATATAATAATTATTAACATTACCAATAAAGAAGAAAAAATACATCCTCATATATCTATATCTAAAAAAGGATCAAATACACCTAAAACCCAAAAAATAAAGTATGAACAAATAAGAAAGGAATCTGACAATAAAGATATAATATTATCAGATGAAATACTTGAAAAAGAAATAATGAATCAAATAAACAACTTTACTTCTCCAGTACTTAATATCTCTGAATCCAAGTCTAAGCAAAAAACACTTACAAATATAAAAGATATAAAAAAAGACATAAAAAAGGATATAAAGAAAAAAGTAGTTAAAAGAATTCCTAAAAAAGAAAATATTGAAGTAAAAATAAGAATAAGCCCAAAAGCTGCATCTGTTTATATTGATAATAAATTATATGGATATGGTAATTTAAATAAAATAAATCTAAAAACAAATCAAAAATATAAATTAAAAGTTATATCTAATGGTTGCTATGATTTTGAAAAAACAATTTTTTATAAAAATAATAAAATAAAACCGCTAACAATAAGACTAAGATGGAAACCTGCAAAATTAAAAGTAATAAATACACAAGAAGGTGATATTTTTATTAACAATAATTATAAAGGAAACTATAAGGAGTACAACTATCAGATAAAACCTAGTCCTTTATCCAATGGCAACCAAAAACTTAATTTAAAAATAATAAAAAACGGAAAACTTATATTCAAAAAAGATATTACCCTAAAGGCAGGGCAAACAATTGTTAAAAAAAGCTAAGTAATTAGAAACTTTGATAAATGATATCCAATTAGAGAAAACACCCAGGCAGTTGTTGTTGTAAAAACAAACAAATAAATTAAATATTTAAAACCTCCTGCTTCTCGTGTAAAAACAGCAGCAGCAGCAAAACAAGGAATATAAAGCATAATAAAAATAAGAAATGCAATTGCAGAAGGAATTGAAATATCTTTTTTGAGAGCATCCATTAAACCTTTATTTTTTTCATCTGGAATATCTGAGTTTATATTTTTACTACTATCATCAGCATATAAAACCTTTAAAGTCGAAACAACTACTTCTTTTGCAGACAATCCTGTTAAAATTGCTACACTCATCTTCCAGTTAAAACCAATTGGCTTAAAAAAAGGCTCTACTGTCTTTCCAATACTACCTAAATAGCTTTGCTCTATTTCAACTGATTTATTATCAACTTTAGGATAATTACTTGCATACCAAACAAGAGCAGAAGCAAGTAATATAAAAGTACCTGCTTTTTTTAAATATGATATAGCCTGCCCATAAACAGAATGCCATAATAAACTTAAGGAAGGAAGCCTATATTTTGGCATTTCCATAACAAAAGGTTCATCTTCACCCTTAAATGCTGTTTGTCTTAAAAACTTAGCAGCAACAAGTGAAAAGACACCACCTGAAAGATAAATTAAAAACAGTAAATTACCTGCATCATATCCTTTAAAAAATGTTCCTATAAATAATACATAAATAGGTAACCTCGCTGAACATGAAATAAATCCAAGTACAAAAAGAGTAATTAGTTTATCTTTTCTGTTTTTTAAAGTACGGGTAGCCATATAAGCAGGAACAGTACAACCAAAACCAGTTACCAGTGGAATAAAGCTTTTACCATGTAAACCAAACTTATGAAAAAAACCATCCAGCAAAAATGCAGCTCTGGCCATATAGCCAGTTGTTTCAAGTAAGGTTATCCCTAAAAACAATATAATTATATTCGGTAAAAACATTACAACCGCTCCAACGCCAGCAATAGCACCATCACCAATCATATTTCCAATTTCATTATCTCCAAAAGCAGATTTTATTACCTCTATTAAACTATTAAATAATGTATCAATATAATCCATTGGTATTTGGCCAAGTTTAAAAGTAAGTTGAAATAATCCCCATATCATAAATAAAAAAATAGGTAAACCAAATATAGGATGAATTAATATAGAATCCAGTTTGTCAGTTAATTTTGTTTTTTTTGACCCCTTAACTTTTACCGTTTCAGCAAATGCTCCTTTTGAAAAACTAACTCTATTCTCTTCAAATATTTCTTCCATATCATAATTATTATAATGAACATAAATATGTTTGTAGGCAGATTTTACAATTTCATGTAACTCAATCCATATAGGTTCCTCATGAAAGAACTGAATAGTTTTTTTATCTTTTTTTAACAAATTAATTGCCAAAACATGATAAGCTATTTCTGACTTAAATTTTCTTTGCTCTAAAACCTCGATAATACGGTTAATTTCCTCTTCTATTACATCGGAAAATCTAATCTTTGATGGTTTTAACTCAGAGTTATATTCATCTATAATTAAATTAAGTAACTCTTTAATTCCAATTTCTTTTGATGCACTGGTTTTAACAATATGTTTTCCTAAAATATTTGATAATTGCTTTTCATTTATTTCAATTTCATCTTTATTTGCTTCATCAATCATATTTAATGCAATAATCATTTTTTTATTTAACATTAAAAGCTCTGATGTTAAATATAGATTTCTTTCAATATTTGTAGAGTCTAAAACATTTATTATCAAATCATATTCTTCATTTTCTAAAAATTCTTTTGTAACCTTTTCTTCTTGTGTAAATTCACTCAAAGAATAAGCACCAGGTAAATCAGTTACAGTAATTTCATAATCAAGGTATTTAAATTTAATATCTATACTATCTACAGTAACCCCACTAAAGTTACCTACTTTTAGATTTGATTTACTAATTGCATTTATCAACATACTCTTGCCAACATTTGGCTGGCCAACAAAAGCAATTTTTATTTGTTGCATAATTTTACCTCAACTTTCTGAGCCTCACCTTTTCTCAATGCAACCAGTGTTCCACTTTCAAGCTCCAGTTCAAATACATTTCTCATCATTGTAATATGTTTTATTGTAAATTTACTTTCTTTTGTCACTCCAAGAGAAACCAGCCTTCTCCTAAATTCTCTTCCTGCTAGAAAATCAGTAATTATTGCATCATCTCCAGTTTTTAAATCAAATACAGTCATAAACCCTCCATGGAAAATGAAAACCATTTTCATTATTAAGTATATTGATTTTGTTAATAATGTCAAGATTTTTTATAATTTTATAAATTAGAAACTTAACTTTAAAAACACAATGACAAGAATGTCACGATATTAATGTTTTTTCATGACAGAAATGTCAGTATTATCTTAGTTAATATATAATTCTTTTTTATAAAATAAATAAATAAAAAATTAATCAAAAAATTAATCAAAAATTAATTAGTAACATCAATGCATTAGCTTTAAATAAATAATCTCCCTGTTTTCAGGAAAATAATTTGCTAAGAGTTTCTGTATTATTTCTTATTATAGGAGTTAAACATGAGAAAAATAATTATTTTAATACTATCAACACTATTCATTATTACAAGTTGTACAGAAACTAATGAAAACAAAGTTGATCCAGAAGTTTCTAAAATGAAAACAGAACTTGCAAATCATGCTTTTACAAAAGCCTTAATCAAGGTAAAAGAAAAAACAGAAACAACCGAAAATGATGAAAGAAGAATTAAAAATGCTTCTGATATGAACGAATTTGATTTTACAAATGCCTACAACCTTTACAATGATGCTATCGAAGCAGACCCAAGTAATCTTGACGCTCAATTAGGAGCTGCTGTTTCAAGAATTTTATCATTAATGAAAACACCAGAATTCATTATATTAAGAAATGCATGGTGGAATATAGCTGATAATCATGATTTATCAAGTATGTCCTTAAATGAAAGCAGATTAAAAATTTCTAATTTTATAAATAATGCCTTAATGCCTGCTATTGATTACTCTCTTGAAAGAATGGCAGTATTGGATACTGATAAGAATAAAAACTATGTTTATTTAATAACACCCGAATTCTATGATGAAGAAGAAGGAGATACCTTTGAACTTGACATGAGTGAAATAAAGCAATTCCATGCAGCATTGATTGCAGTTAAATCTTTTATAAGTTTATCACAATCATATAAAATTGATATAACAGATTACTCATTAGAAGGAATAAAAAATGCTTTAACAAGAGGTTCAGACTTCCTTACTCTACTTGATTCATCTAAAATGATAGACGCTCATAACAAAGCTAATGATGCAATAAACAAATCACTGGAAGGTATAGATTTTTTACTTGCAGAAACAGATGACCAAGATGATGATTTACTAAAAAATACTGCTAACCATACAGAGGATATACATAATTTTAAAGATAATTTACTAAAACTACAAGATGCATTAAATAATCCTTATGAAATTAAAAATAATGGAATTACATTAAATTTAACTATTTCCAGTTTTTTTAATAATGCCCCACAAGACTTAAAAGCTTTATTACCAGATTATACTGTTGAAATTGAAAACAATGAATTAAAAATTGAATTAGTAGCTGATAATAAAGTAGATATGATATATCCTGATACAACATTTGGTGGCCTACTTCAAGGAACCCCTTCTCAGGAAGATATAAAATTATTTACAGAAATATATGAATGTATATCTAGTGAATCATGTAATGAGATGGGGGAAACAGATTATTACTGTAATGATGAATTTAACTGTAAATATGGGCCTACCTGTAGTGCTGATACAGAATGTGAATCATATCAACATTGTTCAGCAGATGGGCATTGCTTAAGCGGAATAAGATGTAATAACAATACAGACTGTAATGAGTGGCAACACTGCTCAACAGAAAATATCTGTGAATACGGTACTCCATGTTCAAGCAATACAGATTGCTATAGTGATGAAACTTGTAATGAAGAAAACTATTGTGAATGGATAAATGACTAATAAATGCTCAATCTTTTATTCTTAATATATTCATTCTTTCCAATAAATCAAAATACAAATAATCTTTCAAATCCTTATATTAAAATTGACAACCGTTTAGATATACCTGATAAAAATAATATATCTTATACATTGAATATTAACAGAAACTTAGACCGAAGTGATATCAAGATTTATGATTTAGAAAATAATATTTCAGGAAATTATAGATATAAATTTATATCTATTTACTTTAATTATCAAAAAGCTTATGAATATTTTAATTACAAAACAGATGATATTAATTTTATAAGAGATATAAAAAAAGATGAATTAGAGCTCTATTTAGGTATATTTAAATATAATATCTCCTTAAAAGCAATATTTAATATTAATTTTCATCTAGAAGATAAATTAAAATATGGAGCTTACTTAGCCTATCATTTTAATGTTCAAAATATAAAATATAAAATATATTTTTCCAAGTATAAAAAAGAAGAATCACATATAAATAAACTAAGCAGCCAAGATGATAGTTATATTTTTCCATATCGCTATAACAAGAGTGTTCAAATATTAGGTTTTAATTTAAATATATATAATAAATTAAAATTAAAATTTAAAAATACAATTACAGATACTAAAACACCAGATTTAGATAAAAAAGACTTTACAATAGAAGAAATAAGTAAAATAAATAACATTATACTTAAAACGAAACTGGATTTTAAAAACTATGCAGTATATTTTAATTATCTAGAAAAATTTATTACTGCCAATATAAAAAATGAACTTGATGATCTTAAATTCTCAAAATTAATAGTTAAAGAATACGATGATTACACTTATAACCTAGGAATTATACTCAAAAAACTAACTAAATTAAATGTTGATATATATTATCAAAAAATAAATTCTTATTTCTTTGGTAACATAGAATCATGGCCATTTACAGAAAATGATAATTCATGGGTAGGAGGAAGGCTTAATTTTTCAGCTAAACCTAAATATAAAAGATATATGGTTAGAATAAAAAATAAAATTACTCTTTTTAATCAAAAACTAAGTATTTCTCCTGAAATTTTTTATGATTATTTAATATTTGAACCAAATTTTAAATCTTATGAAGCAGGATATTTTGGTATAGGTAAACAAAATGAATTTTTTTATAATACAGAAACCTTCGCTCATCTCTTACATCTTTCTGCAAATTTTAATTTAAAATTTCAAAACCTGAAACTAAATTTATTTATATCTCAAATCATTCCAATAAAAATTAATGGTAACAACGAAAATAACAAACCAAGTGGTGAAATAAAAACACTAGAAGGATTTCAGTTAAAATTTTTAATAAATTATAATTTTTAATTTGATTAAAAAAAATTGAATATAATTTAAAAATATAATATCTTAATAGTATAATTTTGAGGTATAAAATGAAAAAAACATTAATTATAGCATTATTTTTAATTTCAATATCAATATTTTCAAGCTCACCTCCTGCTGACTGGATGAATTCATCACTTGTTTATAAAACTGAAATTTCATCTATTAAAAAAAATAAAATACCAATGATACTTTATGTATATGCAGACTGGTGTCCTTATTGTAAAAAAATGAATGCAAAATTAAGAAATTCTGAAGTAAGAAAATACCTAAAAGGATTTGTCAAAATCGCTATCAATGCAGGTAAAAAAGAAAAAAGTAGAGATATAAAAAAAATAATGTCTAAATATCATATTACCGGTTTTCCATCCCTTGTACTAATTTACCCAAGTGGAAAGCATAAAAAATTTTATACTTCTGTTGAATTATCAGATAAAAAATTTTTATGGTCTTTAAAAAAGAAAATCGGGAAAACAGCATATAATATGAGTAAAAAACAAAATAAAAAAGCATATCTTGATAAACAGGAAATTGCAGATTTATACGGTAATAATGGTAAAAAGCCTAAAATAATAGAAGTCTCAGAAAATGACAATACAGAATCAGGTAAAATGAGAGCTTATAAAATTGTAACAGAAAATCCGGATGCAAAATTTCATAATAACTCAGGAGATATATACTTATCAAGAGGAAAATATGATACAGCAAAAGCAGAATATTTTGAAGCATTAAAATATGATAAAAAAAGCCAAAGAGCCTATTATAGTATTGCAAAAATTTATTATTTACGCTCAAAAAGAATTAAAGGCTTTAAGAAATTACAATATTTAAAAAAATCAAAAACCTATATAGGCCTTGCAGAGATTTATTCTGGAATATATGTTGAAGATATTAAATTACTAAAAAAACAAGTGGAGAAAGCAATAAAAAAAGAGAATAAAAAGTATAAAGTATATAAATAATTAAATTAATTCCTCAAATTGTTCTACAGTATCTTTAAATAATGATAATGCATCATCAACTGGCTTTGGTGTAGTTAAATCAACTCCTGCCTTTTTAAGTATATTGATAGGATAATCACTGCTTCCTGCCTTTAAAAACCCTAAATATTCATTTAACTCCTTATCTCCACCATTTAAAACCTTTTTAGCTAAAGCAGAGCTGGTTGCAAAACCTATTGCATACTTATAAACATAAAAATTATAATAAAAATGAGGAATCCTTGCCCACTCTATTTCAACTTCTTTATCAACAATAACCTTATCACCAAAATATTTTTTATTTAAATCATAATACCAAGAATTTAACTTATCCACAGTAAGGGGAATCCCCTCTTCTGCCTTTTGATGAACTAATTGCTCATACTCAGCAAACATAACCTGCCTGAACATAGTTGTTCTGAAACTTTCTAAATATTTATTTAATAAACCAAATTTTTCATTCTTGGTTTTAGCTTTTTGGAGTAAATACTCCTTTAATAATGTTTCATTAAAAATACTAGCAACTTCCGCTACAAAAATCTTATATCCACTATATAAAGGCTCCTGATGCTTTCTAGAATAAAAACTGTGCATTGAATGGCCTAATTCATGAGCAAGAGTAAAAACATCATTTAGAGTACCGTTAAAATTCATTAGTACAAATGGCTCAGTATCATGACATCCTGTTGAATAAGCACCACTCCTTTTACCCTCATTCTCATATTTATCAACCCAGCCTCTTTCTATTCCTGCTTTTAAATCAGTAATATATTCTTCTCCTAGAGGCTTTAATGCCTCAATAACCATTTCAAGAGCTTCATCATAAGTATATTTTTTATTAAAACCATCTGCCATTGGCTTATACATATCATATAAGTGAATTTCATCTAGTTTCATAATTTTCTTTCTTAAATCAAAATACTTGTGTAATGTCGGTAAATTCTTATTTACGGCTTCAATTAATGAATTATAAACTGATAGAGGTGCCATATCGCTAAATAGGCTGGCTTCAATTACAGAATTAAATTTTCTTGCTCTTGATATAAAAATTTCACCTTTAATATTAGAACTGAAAATTGTAGCAATTGTATTTTCTAGCTCTTTATATGCTTTGTGCATTTTAACAAAAGCATCCTTTCTTAATTTTCTGTCATCATCAATTAAATACATACCAAAACTACCATGAGAAAGAGGTTTTATATCTCCATCTTTTGTTACAACATCTTCAAATCTTAAATCAGCTGAGTTCAAAAATGAAAAAATTGTTGCAGGTCCTTCTAATGCTTCATTACTCATTGCAAGTAGACTTTCTTCTGCATCACTTAAAGTATGAGCTTTATATCTTGTAATATTGTCTAAATATTGCTTATAAAAAGATAGTTCAGGGTCTGTTTTTAATTCATTTAAAAAACTTTCTGGTTTTGATAACAACTCAGGCCTGTAAAAAGAAGTAATTTCTCCCATTTTATTAGCTAAACTTTCTATTTTAGCATTAAAATCAGCATATTTTGAATTAGCAGTATCAACATCGTGATTCATATGTGCATATATCGCAAGTTTCGAAACAATTCTTGAAACTTTTATATTTTCTTCTATAAATTTTATAATACTCTCCTTACTGTTTAACTTTCCTTTAAAATCAGCAAGTTTATTAATTTCACCTTTTATACCTTCATATTCAAGAAGAAACTTCTCATCGGAATTATAAATAAGTGAAGTGTTCCACATATTTTCTTTTTTTACATTTTCTCTTTTAATCATGCTTACTCCCAAAATAAATTAAACCTAATATAGTTATTATTTGTGATATTACAATATAATATAATAAATAATTCTTAATTATTTGAAAATATAATAAAAAAGTAGTAGAATTAAATCACACAAGCAGGAGTTATATTTTGGACGATAATTCTAATTTTACCGATAAAAGAAAACAGCGTCTGTTAATATATATATCCTTAACTATTACTTTTACAATGCCAATATCAGCTTTTATGAGTTATAAATCAAGATTCATATATGTATCAATTGTAGAATTCAGCTTATTTATTTCAGGAATAATTTTACTATATTTTATCATAAATAATAAATTCATAAAATTTTCCACAACATTTTTATTAACAGCTGGATATATTTTTATGACATTTATGTACTTAGAAAATAATTTTCACTTCACTGTACTCATTTTTTCATCACTAATAATTGGTTTAACATTCTATTTCCTTAAAAGAAAGTATGCTTTACCCATAGTAATATTATATTTAACCTATACAATTTTATTATTTACATATAAATTCATAAATACCCAAGAAATATCTTCCGTAGCCTTTTATAATATTACTGTATACCTAATTCTTCAAACAGCATTTATCTATTTCTATGAATTAACCAGAAAAGAAGCAGAAACAAAATTAAAAGAAGAAATTAAAGTTAGAAAAGAAGCAAGAGAAGAATTACTAAAAGAAATTGAAATCAGAAAAAAAACAGAAATTCAGAATAGAGAATTAATTGAAGATTTAAAAAAATCAATGAATGAAATCAAACAATTATCATCATTTCTACCAATTTGTTCATCATGTAAAAAAGTTAGAGATGATAATGGCTATTGGAAAAAGATAGAACACTATGTATCAAAACACTCTAATACTGAATTTAGTCACAGTTTGTGTCCAACATGTGTAAACAAACTATATCCTGAATTTGCAGATAATATCGAAGATAAAGATTATAATAACATAATAAAAAGTTGATATTATCAGTAAAAAGTAGTAAAAATACCTAGAGGGTAAAGGATTTAATGTGAATGATAATTTAAATAACATAGATAAAAGAAAAATTAAATTATTGAAATATGCTATTTCTATATTAGCAATTATGATGCTTGCTTTTAGTATTCTAAATCTTAAAAGAGGATTACTTATTGTATCAATCACAGAATTAACATTATTTTTTATTGGACTTGTATTACTTTATTTTACAAAACAAAATAAATATATAAAAGTAAATATAATAATTTTATTAACATCAATACATATATTTACAATATTTGTTTATACTCAAAAAGGAATTCACTTTACAACTTTTATATGGACATCTATAGTTACGGGTTTAACATTATTTTTTATTGATAAAAAGCGTGCTATAATGCTAGTTACGGCATACTTAATTGTAACATACTCAATATTCTTTTATTTTGCATTAACTACTGATAAAATACCTCTTGCTGCTATAGTAAATATTGGGGCATTTATTTTTTCATATACAGCATTTATTTTTTACTATGAACTAACAAGAGAAGAAGCAGAAGAAAAATTAAAACTGGAAATTAAAATCCGAAGAGAGATAGAAGAGAAAAATAAAGTTTTAATCTCCGACTTACAAGATAAAATGAATGAAATTAAACAATTATCTTCTTTTTTACCAATTTGTTCATCTTGTAAAAAAGTTAGAGATGATAATGGTTACTGGGAACAAATAGAACATTATATTTCAAAACATTCTGATACAGAATTCAGCCATAGTCTATGTCCAAGCTGTACAAATAAATTATATCCTGAATTTTCCAATGAAATAACAGAAGACGAATATAACAACAAATAAAAATACAATTTTAAGCTAAAATCATCGTAATTATCTACCTAAATTAAGGTATTATAATATAATCTTATATTAAATATTTAAATTCAAGAAAAATTAAAAAAATCTTGACAAATGATTTTTGATATTCTATTTTGAATTGTTGATTTTTTAAAGGAGTTTTCCGTGGCAAATAAACAATCATTTAGAAATTTTTACTGGAAAAGATACCATTCTATGTCTGGAATCTTTGTTCTTGGTTTTTTTATAATTATGCACTTCTATACAAACTCTTTCGCAGGAAAGGGAGAAATGGCATATAATGCAAAAATTGCAGAAACAATGAGTAACCCTTGGTTACTAGCAATAGAGATAGTATTTCTATATATTCCACTATTATTTCACCTGCTTTTAGGTTTAACTTTTATACTTAAAGCGAAGTATAATGCTTTTAATTATAATTACCTAGATAACTGGAGATTCGTATTACAAAGGCTTTCAGGGCTTGGTTTAGCTTTATTTATTGGAGCTCACTTTTATAATACAAGATTACATTACTGGATTCATGGAACACCAGCAGAAGGTTGGTTTAAACACATGCACCATGCTTTCTCTGCTCCAGGAGAATGGTTTATAGTTCTTCCAGTTTATGTTCTTGGAATATTGGGTGTAGTATTTCACTTAGGTAATGGTTTGTGGACATTTACAAATACAATGGGCTGGACAAAAGGTGTTGAGTCTCAAAGAAAAATGAAAGTTTACTCTATAATTTTCATGCTTATAATTGCAGTAATGGGTTTTTATCCACTATATATGCTTACAAAAGGTTAAAATTACTTCTATAATTATCTCCAGTTTAAAACAAATTGTTTAAAAATTATATTTATTAATTGAATATATTATGTTAAATATGATAAAATGTAATCTATGAAAAGACACTTGCCTTTTAAAGTATTATTATTTTTTATATTAAATATCTCAACTATATCATGTGGAGAGGAAATAAATTCAAAATACAGAACAATACAACTTCCACAACTTAAAATAACATCCTTTAATTTAGAAAATCAAAAAATTGATATAACTTCAAATTTAGAAATTAAATTTAACTCAAAAGTATCAAGAAAATCTCTTTACAAAGGGATATCATGTGTTTCAGGAGAGAAAAAAGCATTTACATATATCTATTTATATAATTATGACGATGGTGACTTAGTCAAAATAATACCATACTACCCTTTTATTCCTTATGTAAAATATATCTGCACAATAACAACAGATGTTACAAATATTTACGATGACCCCATAGATAAAGAATATAAATTTTCATTTATCACAAGTAATCAGTATTATTCAGATAAAGAATTTAATCCTAAATATTATAACTACAATGCTACTTATCAGTTTTTACAAAGAAGATGCTCTGATTGCCATAATGAAAATCATAAATTAAATTTTAAATTAAGCAAAAAAGAACTTTACAAATACCTTACTAAAAATAAAAATACAGAAAGTGATAAATACTATATAAAAGCTAATGATAGCGAAAACAGCTATTTAATGAATAAACTTATGGGAATTAATTTTTATGGTGATAAAATGCCATCAAATGACTTACTCCCACTTTATGAACTTGAAAAAATTATAGGCTGGATAAGAACTGGAGCAAAATATGAAGAGAATTGAAAAAACAATAAAAAGCTTTGATGGAGCTGAAATATGGTATGAAAAAATAGGAGAAGGCAAAGAAACATTATTTTTAGTTGATGGAATTGCTACAATGGGTTTTATATGGAAATATATTATTCCATATTTTCAAGACAGATACCAAATTTTACACATGACATTCAGAGGTCATGGAAAATCTCCAGAACCTGCTGATTGTTCTACTGTTACAATAGAAAATTCAGTAAAAGATTTACACGAGGTACTAAAAGATGCAGGTGTTGAAAAAGCGATTATGATAGGGCACTCAATGGGAGTTCAAACTATTTATGAATTCAATAAACAATTCCCTGAAAATACTAAAGCTCTAATTCCGATTTGTGGAAGTTATGGAAAATTATTTAAATCATATCATGGAACAGATAAATTTGAACCATTTGCTAAAATGATAATTAACTTTATCCTAAAACCACATAAACCTTTTTTAAGAAAGATGCAAAAAATAATTCCATATAATAGTATCACATATAAAGTTGTTGCAAATGGTGAATTAAATGCAGACATGATAAAAAAAGAAGATTTTATGCCATATTTAAAAGATATAAGAGATAATTTAAGCTTAAAAGCATTCGGCTACCTGCTGGAATCAGCAATTAAACATTCAACTCTTGATTTTCTACCTAAAATAACTGTTCCAGTATTAATTATTGCAGGAGAAAAAGATAAAATGACTCCTACATTCCTGTCAATTAAAATGTTAAAAATCATTCCAAATGCAAAACTAAAAGTATTAAAATGGGGAAGCCACACTGCCCCAATTGAACAACCTGAAGTTACCAATATGTATATAGAAGAATTCTTAGTTGAAAATGGCTTTATATAACCATCATTGCTTAATAATAAGCACTACTTATAGTAAAATAAAGTTTTAACATATAACTCAATGATTTTCTTACAAAAAACTAAGTTTTAAGCTTGTATTTTTTTCAAAAAAAGGATATAAAGCAGTATCTTATATACTTTTGGAGGAATAATGAGATATTCAGGTTTTTTATTTGCATTAATTGCATCTCTTATGCTGTTTTTAACATCATGTAGTAGTAATGATACAAAACCAGCAGAAAAATGTTCGGCTGAGTTTATTAATGGTATATGCCCTCATATTGATGAGGTATGTAATAACGGTCTTTGTATAAAAACAGAAAAAAAATGTGATCCTACCTGTAAAGACGAGGAAGTATGTATAGAAGGAAGTTGCCTGCAAGGAACTAAAGAAGTTGATTGTATAGAAAACACTCCTCAAAATGCAACTTCATCTGTTGCAAAAGTAATAATAAGATGGGATAAAGAAAATAAAAAGTGGGAAGATATTCCAGAATGCCTTTGGGAGTGTAAAACTGGTTTCACCAAAAACGAAGATGAAACAGAATGTATTAAAGATGGAGAAGAAGACCCATGTGATGGTATTAACTGTGAAGGTAATTCAAAATGTGTTGAAGGTAAATGTATTTGTGATGCAGGTTTTCAGAAAATTGGAAATGAAGAATGTATGGATATTAACGAATGCTCTACAAATAATGGAGGCTGTGCTCAAATATGTACAAATACAGAAGGTAGTTTTGAGTGTAACTGTGAATCAGGTTATATATTAAATGTAGATAATAAAACATGTAATGACATAGATGAATGTACAAATGAAACCGCAAATTGTAGTGAGAATGCAACTTGTAAGAATACTCAAGGAAGCTTTGAGTGTACATGTAATAGTGGATATGAAGGTGATGGTATCACATGTACTATTGTTGCAGTATGTATAGATAATCCATGTAAAGAATCAAATAAAACAGTTTGTAAAGATGAAAATAATGATGGTATTGCTGAATGTTCATGTGATGCTGGATACAGAGATAACGGTAGTGGAATTTGTTTCGATATAATTGAATGTAATGAAGAAAATAATTGTAGCGAACATGCAAGATGTATAAATAATCGTGGAGGTTATACATGTGAGTGTAAAGAAGGATATGAAGATGCCAGCAATGGCAATGGATTTATCTGCAATAACATAAACAACTGTGACCCTAATCCATGTAAAAACAATGGTATATGTACAGATGGAGTTGATTCTTATTCATGTGAATGTACTACTGGTTGGAGTGGTACGAATTGTGATATTGACATAGATGAGTGTACAAATAATACAGATGGTTGTAGTCAAATTTGTACAAATAATAATGGAGGGTTTACATGTAGTTGTAATGATGGCTATAAATTAAATGAAGATGGTAAAACATGTGAAAACATCAATGACTGTTCTCCAAATCCATGTGCTCATGGAACATGTACAGACCTTGTTGATAATTACTCATGTGAATGTCTTAATGGCTGGAAAGGTAATGATTGTGATATTGATATTAATGAATGTACAGAAGGCACATCTGGTTGCACTCAAAACTGTGCAAATAATGATGGTGGATTTACATGTAGCTGTAATGATGGCTATGAATTAAATCAAGATGGTAAAACATGTGATAATATTAACGAATGCCTAACTAATAATAACTGTTCTGAACATGCTGAATGCACAGACACAATAGGTGGATTTGATTGTACATGTAAATCTGGTTATCAGGGAGATGGAGTTAATTGTACTGTTATTGAAATATGTAATAATAATCCATGTACAGAAACAAATAAAACAGTTTGTAAAGATGATGATAATAATGGAATTGCTGAATGTCATTGTGACTTAGGCTATATAGATGATGGAAGTGGTAATTGTATAGATATAGATGAATGCCAAACAGGAGATAACAACTGTGCACAAAACTGTATAAATAATGATGGTGGCTTTACTTGTGGCTGTGATGATGGCTATCTGTTAAATATAGATGGCAGAAGATGTGATAATATTGATGAATGTGCAAGTGCTCCATGTGCTCATGGTACATGTACTGATGGAATTGATGAATATATTTGTACATGTACAGATGGCTGGAAAGGTACAAACTGTGATACAGATGTAGATGATTGTGACCCTAACCCTTGTAGTCATGGTACTTGTACTGATAATGGTACA
>Ga0256827_10000121_pt1 | contig 41657 bp, 35 predicted proteins | sample CV84metaG_FD_185977 | JGI IMG/M metagenome (GOLD analysis project Ga0256827, IMG submission 185977) | Hydrothermal vent microbial communities from East Pacific Rise, Pacific Ocean - CV84 | ecosystem: Environmental > Aquatic > Marine > Hydrothermal vents | place: Pacific Ocean: East Pacific Rise... | reverse complement strand
AGAAATCATCATCCATACAAAAGTAGTGATATAGCTCATATATTTTATTTTTTTCATTGTTATCTTTCTGTATCTTCTCAATAAAGTGTAATAGTCCTCAACAGGATATGTAATCCTCACTTAAACCTTGTTATTTATATTTACGACCATTATATTCTAACCAACCACTTTGATGATGATTTCTTGGATCGTGATGTGTCCAGTGAATAACTCCACCTTTTGAATTATATTCATATTCTCCACAAAATTTAACAACTCCACCTTTTTGTAATGAATTTATTTTTGGTGCTATATCAATATTGTGAGCAATCAATAAAGTCCTTCCTGACGATTCTCTTATTATAAATCTTTGATGACGACTACCTTTATTATCATCACTAAGTAATCTAATAACATTCCCTGAACCACACAATCTTGAACCAGCATATATTTTTACTAACATAACTAATATTAAAAATATTTTCTTCATTTTAACTCCATTTATTATATAACGGGAGCGTGGGTTAATACTCAAGCTCCCGTTGCTCTGAATTTAATAGCGTTCAGAGCAACTATTTATTCAACTTCATGTTAGCGTAAATATCTTTTAAACATTAATTATATGGATAAAAAAAGTCTCTATTAATAATGTGATTTTAGATAGAAGTATATCAAATTATTATTTTTTGTTCAGTTTTGTAAGTAATAAGTGTTTTTTTAATACGCTAATTATCGTTATTGGAATGAAGATGAGCAATAGTTATTGAAAATCCATTAAAAGAGCATAGATGAGCTTAAAAGAACTCTAATAATAATATATTATGTTAACCAAGATAAGCAATAAATCCTATATATCTACATAATAGTATTCAAACAGCATTTAAATCGTCTTTTAAGGGTTTTTGTTAATTCAATAGTGTAAAATTACTCTATTCTGAAATTAAGGAAAAATATGGCTGATTTATTTGATAATAGTCAAAATACGCAAGGGGTATTGATAGAAGATAGCATTAAAGCTTCTTATCTTGATTACTCCATGTCTGTTATTATAGGTAGAGCGTTACCTGATGCTAGAGATGGTCTGAAACCTGTTCATAGAAGGATTTTATATGCGATGAATGATCTGCATTTATCTCATAGAAGTCCTTACAAAAAGTCTGCTCGTATAGTTGGAGATGTTATAGGTAAATATCATCCACATGGTGATAACTCTGTTTACGATGCTCTTGTTCGTATGGCACAAGATTTTTCAATGCAAGCACCACTTGTAGACGGTCAAGGTAACTTTGGTTCAGTAGATGGTGATAATGCCGCTGCTATGAGATATACTGAAGCTCGTATGACAAAGATTGCTGAAGAGCTTTTAGCTGATTTAGAGAAAGATACAGTTGATTATGTACCTAACTATGATGACTCTATGTCTGAGCCAGATGTTTTACCTGCTCGTGTACCAAACTTGTTGTTAAATGGTTCTAGTGGTATTGCTGTTGGTATGGCTACAAATATACCTCCTCACCGTTTAGATGAGCTTATAGGTGCGTTACTTCATCGCATAGATAATCCTGATTGTGTTCTTGAAGATATGATGAAAATAGTACAAGGTCCAGACTTTCCAACTGGTGGTATTATATTTGGTCGTAAAGGTATTACAGATGCATATTCAACAGGTAGAGGACGCATAAAAGTTCGTGCTAAAACTCATATAGAGCAAAAAGGCTCTAAAGAGGTTATAGTGATAGATGAGTTACCTTTTCAAGTAAATAAGGCAAGACTCATAGAAAATACTGCTCAATTAGTAAGAGATAAGCATATAGAGGGCATAGCTGAAATAAGAGATGAGTCAGATAGAGAGGGCATTAGAGTTGTTATGGAACTCAAAAGAGATGCTATGTCTGAAATAGTTCTTAATAATCTCTTTAAGTCTACACAGATGCAAGTTACCTTTGGTATCATAATGTTAGCTATTACTAACAAAGAGCCAAAAGTATTTAATCTTATGGAGCTTTTTGACCTCTTTTTAAAGCATAGAAAAACAGTAGTTATTAGAAGAACAATTTTTGAACTTGAAAAAGCTAGAGCTAGAGCTCATATTTTAGAAGGTTTAAAGATTGCTGTAGATAATATTGATGAAGTTATAAAAATTATTCGTGCTTCTGCTAATGATGAAGAGGCAAGATTTAATCTTATGGAGCGTTTCTCACTCTCTGATATTCAAGCAAAAGCTATACTTGAAATGAGACTTAGAAGACTTACAGGTCTTGAGATAGAGAAGATAGAGAGTGAATTAAATCAACTACTTATGCTCATAGCAGAGCTTGAGGCTATTTTAAAAAGTGAAGATAAGATAAATGAGATTATTCGTGCTGAGCTTGTAGAGATTGGAGATAAATTTTCAACACCAAGAAGAACAGAGATAGTAGATGATTATGATGATATAGACATTGAAGACCTTATTCCAAATGAGCCAATGGTTGTAACTATTACACATAGAGGCTATATTAAGAGAGTACCTGTTAAACAGTATGAGAAGCAACATCGTGGTGGAAAAGGTAAAACAGCTGTAACTACTTATGATGATGACTTTATAGAGAGCTTCTTCATATCTAGTACTCATGATACACTAATGTTTGTAACCGATCAAGGTCAACTATACTGGCTTAAAGTATATAGAATACCAGAGGGGTCAAGAACTGCTAAGGGTAAAGCCGTTGTAAATCTTATTAATCTTCAAAAAGATGAGAAGATAATGGCCATTATTCCTACTACTGATTTTGATGAGAGTAAAGGGTTAGCATTCTTTACTAAAAATGGTATTGTAAAAAGAACTAATTTATCTGAGTACTCAAACATTAGAACAAATGGTGTAAAAGCTATTAAATTAGATGAAGATGATGAGCTTGTAGAAGCTAAGATAGTCCTTCCAGATACAAAGTGGTTATTTGTAGCTACTCAAAAAGGTTTATGTATTAGATTTAAAGTAGAAGATGCTAGAGAGATAGGGCGTGTTGCTAGAGGTGTGTCTGCTATTAAGTTTAAAATAGAAGGTGATAAAGTTTGTGGTGCAATAACCATTGAAGATGAGGAAGATGAAATATTAATGCTTTCTGAAAAAGGTCTTGGCAAACGAACTACTGCTTCTGAGTATCGTGAGCAAAATCGTGCGGGTAAGGGAGTGATTTCTATGAAGCTTACAGCTAAAACAGGTGATGTTGTTGGTGTTGTATTTGTAGAAGAAGATAAAGACTTGATGTGTTTAACAAGTATAGGTAAAATGATACGCGTTGATATGCAAACCATTAGAAAAGCAGGAAGAAATACTTCAGGAGTAAAAGTAGTTACTGTTGAAAATAAAGATAAAGTAGTAAGTATAGCAAAGTGTCCAAAAGGCGATAAGCCAGAAGATTTAGACATAGAAGCAGAGAATGCTTTAGAGATAGAAAATAAATTAGGGTTAGATAGTGAAAAAATATAATGTAGCAATAGTAGGTGCATCTGGTGCAGTTGGTGAAGAGCTTTTAATAGTTTTAGAGAAATTAGATTTTCCAGTTGGTAATCTTTTACCTTTAGCATCTGCTAAGTCAGCTGGTAGTGATGTTGAATTTAAAGGTAAAAACTATAAGATAGAAGAGTTAACATCTACTGTTTTTGATGGTAGAGACATAGACATAGCATTTTTCTCTGCTGGTGGAAGTATATCTGCTGAGTATGCTAAGTATGCAGTAGATGCAGGTGCTGTTGTTATAGACAACACTTCACACTTTAGAATGGATGATAGAGTACCATTAGTAGTACCAGAGGTTAATCCAGAAGATATTAGTTTATGGGAAGATAGTGGGATTATTGCAAACCCAAACTGTTCTACAATTCAGATGGTGCAACTCTTAAAGCCATTAGATGATTTATATGACATAAAAAGAGTAGATGTGAGTACATATCAAGCTGTATCTGGAGCAGGTAAAGCAGGTATGGAAGAGTTAATAAGACAGATGCAAGATTTCTTTGCATTTAAGTTAGATGAGACAAAAGTAGAAGCATTTTCTCATAGGATAGCATTAAATGTCATACCTCATATAGATGTCCCACAAGAGAATGGATACACTAAAGAGGAGATGAAAATGGTAAATGAGACAAATAAAATTATGCACTCAAATTTTGCAGTCTCAGCAACATGTGTTAGAGTACCTGTTCTTAGATCTCACTCAGAGTCTATTACTATTACTTTTAAAGAGGGTGTAGATGTTAGTGTTCAAGAGGCTCGTGAAGTTTTAGGAGCATTTGAAAATGTTGTGTTAATGGATGACATAGAGAACAATGAATACCCAATGCCACTAGTATCAACAGATACAGATGAGACCTATGTAGGGAGAATTAGAAAAGATATTTATGCTCCAAATATATTGCATATTTGGGGTGTTGCAGATCAAGTTAGAGTAGGGGCAGCTACAAATTCAGTGCGTATAGCTCAAAAATGGATAGAGATGGAGGAAGAAGCATAATGCTAGAGAGACTCTTTGAAGGTGCTATTTGGCATAGTAGATTTATTGTTATATTGGCTGTAATATTTGGTTTATTAGGTGCTGTTGTTCTTTTTGTAGTTGCATCTATGGATATTTGGGGTGTTGCAGCATATACATTTGATACCATTATATCTCATGCACATCCAGAGAATTTTCATGAAGATATAGTAGCTGGCATAATAGGTGCTGTTGATTTATATCTTATTGCTGTTGTTATGTTTATATTTTCTTTTGGTCTCTATGAGCTGTTTATCTCAGATATAGAAGCAGCAGAGGGGAAGAATGGTTCTAAACTTCTTGCTATTCACTCATTAGATCAGCTTAAAGATAAGATTGCAAAAGTTATAGTAATGGTTTTAGTTGTAAACTTTTTTCAAAGAGTTTTACATACGAATTTTTCAACGGCTCAAGAGATGATGTATTTTGCATTTTCTATTACGGCTTTAGCTGGAGGATTATATTTGTTAGGAAAGGTTGGTAAATAATGAGTAAAATATTTGTAGATGCATGTTTAGGTAAAGAGACTTCACACACTCCAGTTTGGATGATGAGACAAGCAGGGCGATACTTGCCAGAATATATGGCAGTAAGAGCAGAGGCAGGGAACTTTTTAAACCTTTGCCATAATCCTGAAAAAGCAGCTGAGGTTACTATTCAACCTCTTGATATTGTTGGTGTTGATGCTGCTATACTGTTTTCAGATATACTAGTTATACCAGATGAGATGGGTATGGATTTGAGTTTTGTAAAGGGTGAGGGACCAAAGTTTTCTGACCCACTAGAGACACAAGAAGATTTAGATAAACTTTTAGGTGGTGAAGATGCTGCATCTAAGCTTACTTATGTGTATGAGACAATAGAACTTTTAAGAAAACAGTTAGATGATAGAGGTGATGATATAGCACTCATTGGCTTTACAGGAGCACCTTGGACACTTGCTACATATATGATAGAGGGGCAGGGGACAAAGACATATAATATATGTAAAAAGATGATGTACTCAAACCCTGAACTGCTACATAATATACTTGCAAAAGTAACAGAGGTAGTTAAGCTATATATGGAAAAACAGATAGAGTCTGGCATAGATGTAGTGCAAATCTTTGACTCTTGGGCATCTGCTATAGAGCCTAGTAAATATGATGAGTTCTCTTGGCAATATATGGTGCAGATAGCTGACTATCTGAAGAGTAAATATCCAAACATACCAATTATTATGTTCCCTAAGGGGGTAACACCATTCATTGAGAGAGGTTTAGTGTATGGTAATTTTGATGTATTTGGTGTTGATTGGGGTACTTCTATGGAAATGGCTAAAGAGAAACTTGGTGATAAATATGTTCTTCAAGGAAATATGGAGCCATGTCGTCTCTACTCAAAAGAGGCAACTACCCAGTGTGTAGAAGCTCTTCAAGAGATTATGGGTGGTAAGAGACATATCTTTAATTTAGGACACGGTATATTACCAGATGTTCCTGTAGAGAATGCAAAGCACTTTGTCTCTGAATGTAAAAGAGTTTCTAAAAAATAATGAATATAATTTTTGGCCCAATACACTCCAGAAGATTTGGTAAATCTCTTGGAGTTGACTTAAGTCCCTCAAAAAAGCAGTGCAATTTTGACTGTTTGTACTGTGAGCTTGACCCAGCTAAAACTACCGATGTTTACAATGATGTAGTACCACTTCAAGATGTTCTAAAAGCTGTTAAAGTAGCACTTAAAGAGCATAAGGATATAGATTTTATTACTATTACAGCAAATGGAGAGCCTACACTCTACCCTTACTTAGAAGAGCTTATTGATGAGTTAAATATTATTAAGGGAAGCACTAAAACTCTAATACTTACAAACTCTGCAACTATAGATAACATTAAAGTTCAAAATGCTCTTCTAAAATTTGATGAAGTAAAACTCTCTTTAGATTGTGCTACACAAAAGTGTCTTAAAAAGCTTGACCGTTCTCACTCTAGCATAGATATTGAAAATATTAAAGCAGGTATGTTGAAGTTTAGTAACTCGTATGATGGAGCATTGGTTATTGAAGTACTTGTAGTAAAAAATTTAAATGACTCTAAAGAGGAGATATCAAAGTTAAATGAGTTTCTTTTAAAGTTAAATCCAACTCGCATAGATTTGGGTACTATAGATAGACCTCCAGCATTTGATGTTAAACCTGTTAGTTATGAAGAGTTATTGGTTATTAGCCACCTTTTTAGCAGTTCACTAGAGGTTTATATAGCATCAAGAAAAAAAGCTGATATTTCAGAGTCTAGCTACTCTTATGAAGAGATTTTAGATACGCTGTCAAAGAGACCTCTTACTAAAGATGATATAGAAGCACTTTTTGATGAAGATAGCCAAAAAAGAGTAGAAAATTTACTTCATAAGAAGAAAATATACTTAGTAGAGGTCAATGGAGTAAAATTTTTAAAAAAAATGTAATATTTCATTGACATTTAAAAGAAATTTTACTATAATCCCATCCACAAAACAAGTAATTAGTTTTGTTTCTAAATGTTCCGGCATAGCTCAGCGGTAGAGTAGATGACTGTTAATCATTTGGTCCCAGGTTCGAATCCTGGTGCCGGAGCCATTTAAAACGATTTAGGCAATCGACTTATAATTTATTATAGATAAATGCATATCTTCATAATTGTTCCGGCATAGCTCAGCGGTAGAGTAGATGACTGTTAATCATTTGGTCCCAGGTTCGAATCCTGGTGCCGGAGCCACTTCAAGAAAATCATAATTAAATTACAAATAATTAACTTTAGTTTATATATAAAAACTTAGGTATATAGACTTTACTCTACTACCCTTGTACCATTACATTCAATACCTATTTGAGATATTCCAAAATGTTTAGATTTATCTATCATATAAGTTTTATGTTTACACTCTGGTCTATTTTTTAAATATTTTTTATCATAACCATTTAATAAAATATTAAATAACATGGATTTTTCTAAATACTTACTACCAAAAAATGCTGTCTTATTATCTACTAAGTATTCATGATAATTGGCATACTTTCTTTTTGTATATTTATCACTAATATCATGTGATTTATAAAAAAGTTCATGTCTTACTATCCAACCAGTTGGAAGAATCTCTTTACTATTTAATTGCATCCAGTTATCTTCATGAAAAAGGTAGTTAGCTTTAAATATAAAGTGTAATTCACTACTAGGTTTGGTAGGATAATTAACTGATACTTCACATTTTTTATTACTGTTTTTTATTAGTTGATGTGCCTCTTTTTTAAGTTGTGTAACCTCTTTAAAATATCTGTATCCTAGTTGTCCAGATGAATATGTATAAAATATATATGTAAACAAAAATAAAAATAAACTATTTAAGACTGTATATTTTTTAATACTTTGAGATACAACATAAGCCCATAGCATAATAAGTGCTACAGTTACTCTCTCTACATCTCGAGTAATAAGAAGTAGTATAACACCTATTATAAGAACAGGGATAAAAATAGCTTTTCTACTCTTTATATTTATAATTATTGCAAGTAGACTAAAAGCTAGTAGTAACCAAAGCCAGTACTTAAATTTATAATTTTTAAGAAAATTAAGTAAATGAATTTTTTTAATATTTACATGGATGATATCACCTAAATGAGGAGTAATATCTACAAGTTTTTTTGTACTCAATAGCTCCTCATCTTGAAACCAACTTGTGCTTATAGCAAATCTTTCCTCTTTTGAAAAGTAACCTTTTTTTGCATTTAAAATATCCATATCTACAATAGAGGCTCTAGCTTTATTAAAAGTTAACCAATCACTATAGAGTTTGTCTTGTTTCTGTATAAATATTGATGATAAAAGTAAAATAATTAAAGCTAATAAAGTAAAAACTTCATTCTTGTTAATAGTAAGTTTATTTCTCAAAATAAAGTAAGATACAGTATAGTATGGAATAAATATTATCATCATATCTGTTCTAAGTAGTGAAGCAATAAAAATAAAAATAAAAGATAATATTAGATTTTTTCTGATAAGTCCAATAGCACTTATCATAGTAATAATAGTTATAGTAGTTATAGTAGTATTAAACCAAATAAATGTCAACCATAAAAGAGCTAAAACAAATAATATAGCTTTTTGAATGTATGAGTTATTTTTTTCTATAAATATAGAGATTAGATAAAAATTAATTGCCATTATTGATGCTAGTAGTGTACTATACCATGGTATAGATGGAAAAAAGTTATATAGATGGCTCATGATATATGATAAAGGATAACTCATAATAAGTGTACCATATATATCTTTATTGGTAAGTATTCCCCTTAATGCCCAATCATCATTAGTACCTAATGATGCATAACCATTTACTATATAAAGAATAGATATAATAGAAAAAGCTAAAAAATAGTATGAGTGTTCAGAAAAATATTTTTTAAACATAATAGAACCCTTTTTTATTATTATAGTATATATAAGTAAAAGTGAACTATATAATAATTTAAATATATAATTAGTGCCTTACTTATGTCACAATGTTACTCACTTCTTAATACTGTTAATGGATCAGTCTGTGATGCTTTTTTAGCAGGATATAGGGAAGATAAGACTACAATTATAGCTGTTCCAAATATAATCATAAAAAAATCACTCGTTGTTAAATCTACAGGTAATTTACTTGAACCATATACATCGGCTGGCATTGAGATAATATCAAATGTAGTAAGAATCCATATACCTAAACTACCTAACATAGTACCAGCTATTATACCTGAAGTTCCTACTATAATCCCTAGTTTAAAAAATATAGATTTTATCTCCTCTTTAGTTGCTCCTAGAGTACGCATTAGAGCTATCTCTGAACGACGACTCATAACAGTCATAAGAAGTGAAGATATTATATTTAGAGAGGCAACTAGTATAATGAGCAAAAGTACTAAAAATAGTGCTTTCTTCTCCATCTCCATAGCTGAGAAGAAGTTTCCATTTTGTTGCCACCAACCCTCTACTATGGCAGAATTTGGTACTAAGCTTTTAAGTTTATCTATATCTTTCATAGGTTCTTTAGTATATATATGAAGACCATCATATATGCCATTTTTACGCTTTAATAGCTTTTCAAATGCTTCTAAAGAAGTATACATAATAGCTTTATCATAAGATTTTAATCCAGAATCAAATAGTCCATCAACTAAAAATCTCTTCTGTAGAGGCATTGTTCCAAAACCTATAGCTTGTTGTTCCGAAAAATATAATGTAACTTTTTCACCTTTTGGAGAATTCATTTCAAACGATAAAGAGTCTCCAATAATAATACGAAATTTATTTGTAGATTCACCCATGCCATCTTTAAATACTTGATTTATTTGACTCTCTTTATTGAAATCTACACCATAAAGTAGTGAACCTTGAACAGTGCCTGCATTTTTACTAATAACTTGAGTCGTATAGTAAGGGCTTATTTTAAAATGAGGGAATTTATTTTTAATTTTCTCTATAAGAGCATTATCTATAATATCATCTTCTATAGGAAAAATTGTAATAGGATAATTCATAATAAAAAGTTTTTTTGAAAACTCTTTTTGAGTTCCATTCATTATTCCCATAGCAATCATAAGAACCATAACACCTGTGGCTATGCCTAAAAATGCTAAAATAGCAGATATAAAAATAAATGGATTTTCTTTATCATATTTAAGATAGTGTTTAATTATATGCCTAACAAATTTTTTGTTAGGCTTTAAAGATGTATGTAGTATTTTAGTTTTTGACATTATGCCAAAAGACCTTTTTTAGGACCACTCTGTCCACAACAGTTTTTATATTTTTTACCAGAACCACAAGGACAAGGATCATTTCTTTTAGGTTTATTTGCAGTTCTTATAGGTTTGAGAGTTGTTTGATCTGAAGAAGCTTTCTGCATCTCTTCTATCTCAGAACTTAGTTGAGCATTTGCTATGTCACTCTCTAGTTCGTCTCTTATCTGCTCTACTGCTGCCTCTTCATCTTCAGGTGAAGTAAATTCAAATTGTACTAGGTGTAGTACTTTTACAGCTTCATTTTTAATGCGTTCTACTAAATCTGTAAATAGTTTATAACTATCTTGTTTATATTCTGTTAGTGGATCTTTTTGGTTATATCCTCTAAGTCCAATACCAGTTTTAAGTACATCCATCTCATAAAGATGATCTCTCCATTGAGGATCTAATACTTGTAGATATAGAATTCTCTCTATCTCATTTCTCTGCTGTGGCTCTAGTTTTGTCATTTTACTCTCATAAATATCTGTCATCATATTTACAATAATCTCTTGAAGTTCATCTGGCTCTTTACCATTAAATGTTTTAGGATCATCTATTTTGACATGAAGCTCTTCATTAATTAACTCTAAGAGCTTCTCTATATTAAAGTCTTCACTAGGCATACCTGAAAATATTTCACATTGAGTTAACAGGTTACTTGCATACTCTTCACGATTATCTCTTATTTTTGCATCAATATCAAACTCTGGGTCTAGTAGTTGATTTCTAAATGCATATATTGTTTTTCTCTGGTGATTTGCAACATCATCATATTCAAGTATATGTTTTCTTGATTCATAGTGTTGATTCTCAACTTTTTTTTGTGCTTTTTCAACAGATCTAGTAACTATTTTAGAGTCTATATACTCACCATCTTCAACACCTAATTTACTCATAATATTTCTAATTTTTTCACCACCAAAAATACGAAGTAGATTATCATCAAGACTTAAGAAAAATTGGCTCTCTCCAGCATCACCTTGACGACCTGCACGACCTCTTAGTTGGTTATCTATTCTTCTACTCTCATGTCTCTCTGTACCTAGTATCATAAGACCACCAAGACTTCTTACTTCATCATCTATTTTGATGTCAACACCACGACCTGCCATATTTGTAGCAACAGTTACAGCAGCTTTTTGTCCAGCATTTACAATAATCTCAGCTTCTTGAGCATGATTCTTTGCATTTAGTATGTTATGAGGAATCTTCTCTTTTTTTAGTCTTTCATGAATCATTTCAGATTTTTCAATAGATGCCGTACCTACTAGTATAGGTTGACCTTTTGCATTTACCTCTTTTATGCGTTTTACTACTGCATCAAGTTTTTCTCTCTCTGTATTGTATATGAGGTCATTTTTATCAACTCTTGCTATTGGTACATTTGTAGGAATTGAGATAACATCTAAACCATATATTTGAAAGAACTCTGTAGCCTCTGTTTGTGCTGTACCTGTCATACCTGCTAATTTACTATATAGTCTAAAGTAGTTCTGGTAAGTAATTTCTGCTAGAGTTTGTGACTCCTCTTGTATCTCTACACCCTCTTTAGCTTCTAATGCTTGGTGTAGACCTTCTGAGTATCTACGCCCTTCACTAAGTCTTCCTGTAAATTCATCTACTATGATTATCTCATTGTTTTGTACAACATAATCTACATCTTTTTCAAAAATATAGTGTGCTTTTAGTGCTTGGTCTAAGTGGTGAGAAAGTGCAGCATTCTCAAGGCTATATAAGTTCTCAACTTCAAATAGATCTTGTGCTTTTTGAAGACCATCTTCTGTCATGACTATAGTTCTATTTTTTTCATCTACTACAAAGTCACCAGTTGTTTTTTCATCTTCTCCTGGAGCAGTATCAAGTTTTTCACCTCTTTGCATCTGTTTGGCAATCTCATCAGCTTTTGCATAGTGGTTATGGTCTCTTTGAGTAGGACCAGAGATAATAAGTGGTGTTCTAGCTTCATCTATGAGAATTGAATCAACTTCATCAACTATGGCATAGTTATGTTCTCTTTGAACTTTTTCTTCAGCTCTAACTTTCATATTGTCACGCAGGTAGTCAAAACCATATTCGTTGTTAGTACCATAAGTTATATCTGAGTCATACTGAGCTTTTCTCTCCATTTCATCATGAATATCTGCTGTTATGCACCCAACACTATATCCTAAAAATTCATACAGAACACTCATCTCTTGAGAGTCTCTTTTAGCGAGGTAATCATTTACAGTTACAACATGAACACCTTTACCACTCATAGCATTGAGTACAACAGATAGAGTTGCAACAAGTGTCTTACCTTCACCAGTTTTCATCTCTGCTATATCACCATCGTTGAGTACCATTCCCCCAACCATTTGTACATCATAGTGTCTTAATTTAAGAGTTCTTTTACTAACTTCTCTAGTTATTGCAAAAGAGTCATATAGAACATCATCTATAGATTTAGTCTCATTTTTTACAGACTCTTTTAATACATTAAACTCTTTTTTTAACTCTTCATCACTTAATTTTTCATACTTCTCTTCAAGAGCATTTATATTTTTTACTCTTTTTAGGTAACCCTTTACAATTTTATCATTTTTAGTACCAAAGATTTTAAGAACACTTTTTATCATATTTTATGCCTACTTTACGATTTTTTAATAGCAAATATTCTATCTAAAAAGTGATTAATAATGGGTTATTAGAGTCCTTTAACTTATATATTAATCAATATGGTTTAACATCAATGTAGTTACCTTTTGGATTGTATCTACATACTACAACAGTACCACCTTTATATTCACCATTAACATAAGTAGCTTTTGCACAACCAACTTCAGTAGTATCTTTCCAAACTATTTGTGTATAGTGACTACATTCACCATCACATGTATTTGAATTATAATCATAGTTTATTTTTTCACTATACCATTTGTTAATAGCTTCAACATATCCTGCTGAGTATGTTGAAGCATATAGGTTTTCACCATACTCTGTTTCTGTATCATGTGTTAATATACCTTTATATGCTAGTTTAATAGCATAATCTTCTGCTGATTGAGCAATTCCCTCATTCCAAACCAATTTAGATCCCTCAAATACTTCACCTCTTATCTCATTGTGTCTATTTGTTGCATCTACTGCTGTATCATTTGGATTTATAGGTGGGTTGACAATGGGTTGAGAGTCTGATCCAAAATCACAACCTGTAAATAGTAGAGCTGATATTAGAACTAGGTAGTTCAGTTTTAACATAAAATATCCTTTTATAATTTATTGTTTTTATAATATTATAATACTACTATTATAGCATAAATATCGTGATTTATAAGCTTCTTTTTACTTGTTCTATCCAGTAATGTGTGATTTTTTGTTCCATTTTTAGAGTAGTATCTAGTCCATGACCGGGATATATAGTGTAATCTTCTTCTATTTTTAAAACTTTTTTTAAACTTTTTATCATATCTTCTGGATTTGAAGCTGGAAAATCCCATCTTCCTATAGATTGTTCAAAAAGAAAATCACCTGAAAACCATACATCTTCTAATTCTATAACGCTACTACCAGGGGTGTGACCTGCAAATTTACGAAATTTAACTTTAATGCCACTAATGGTTAAGTCTTCATCTCCAACTACTTCATAATCAGGCGTACTTTTAGGTGTTCCTTGCCCTAGTGGGTCATCTGTTAACATAAATACATCATCTTTTGGGCAATATATAGGTATTTTTAGTGCTTCTTTAATCTCTGCATTTGACCATACATGGTCAAAGTGTCCATGTGTATTTAAAATAGCTACAGGATTTGTAACATTTTCTAAAACCCATGAAGTAGCATCTACTCCTGGGTCTATAATGAGATCTTTTCCTTCTATATTTACTATATAACAGTTGGTTTGGTATGGTCCCATTGGTTCTATTTTGATTTGCATGATATAATTCCTTTATGAATTTTTATAAAACATTAGAACAAGCCATAGAGAGTAGTGATATTTTACTCAAAGAGAAGTTGACTATGCAATGTTTGGCATATTGTAACCAAAACAAGGTTAGTAGTAGTGTTGATTTTAGAGCAAAAGTCTTTGAAAGACCATCCTATGCTTCTATTTGTCATATTGTAGATCCAAGAGAACTACCTGCAAGAAAAGATTTTGATAATGCAGAGGGTTTAGCCACATTAGTCCATGCCATAGCACATATAGAGTATTCAGCCATAGACTTAGCATTAGATGCTGTCTATAGATTTCCTCAAATGCCTATGGCATATAAAGTTGATTGGCTTATAGTTGCAGATGATGAGATACGACACTACAAAATGCTTTTAGAGTTATTAGAAGAGTTGGGTTATAGATATGGAGATTTTCCAGTACATTGTGGTCTTTTTGATGCAGCAGAACATACAGCTAACTCTGTACTTGAAAGAATGGCAATAGTCCCTAGGTACTATGAAGCATCAGGATTAGATGTAAATCCTCAAATAGTTAAAAGATTAAATAATAGAAGAAAAATACCTATAGTTAAAAAACTTATAGATGCATTAAATGTCATCTATGATGAAGAGATAGAGCATGTACAAAAGGGTGATAAATGGTTTAAATACCTTTGTGCTGAGCAGGACTTAAATCAAAGTGTCTATTTTGACATACTAGAACAATATAATCTTACAAGTAAACATAGACCACATTTAAATGTAGATGGAAGAAAAGAGGCAGGTTTTACATGCGATGAGATAAAAAAACTAGGTGCAAAAGTTTGTAATGATTAGTTTTTTTGAAAAGATGATGTTTAATCCAAAGTGGTATCACTATATTTTAATACTACTACTATCTCCTCTTAGTATAATTTATGGTTTAATTATGGTTGTTAGACGATTATTAATTAGAAAAATATCTTTTGGCACTCCTATAGTCTCTATTGGTAATCTCATAGTAGGTGGAAGTGGTAAAACACCTTTTGTTATTGCATTAGCCTTACGGTATGATGGTGTTACTGTTATATCTCGTGGGTATGGTAGAAAAAGTAGTGGGCTTATTGAGGTAAGTAGAGAAGGTAAAATACTCTGTAGTGTAGAGCAGAGTGGAGATGAGGCTATGCTTATGGCACACTCTCTACCTAAAGCTTCTGTTATTGTAAGCCAAAGTAGAGAAGATGCCATAGTGTTAGCAAAAAAACAGGGTGCAAAACTCATACTTTTAGATGATGGCTTTAACCGTGTAAACATAGAAAAATATGAGATACTCTTAGAGCCACAAATTATAAAAAACTACCTACCTTTTCCAGCAGGAGCATTTAGAGAGTTTTGGTTTATAAAAAATTATGCCAATGTAGTAGCAAAAGAGGGTAGAGACTTTAGTAGAAAGGTAACTTTTGAAAATTTGACTCCAAAAATGCTTCTAGTAACAGCCATATCTAACCCACAAAGATTAGACAAATACTTACCAGAGGGTATTGTAAATAAAATCTATTTAGATGACCATTCTTATTTTAATAAAGAAGAGTTAACTAAAGAGTTAAAGCAAAATAGAGCTATTTCTATATTATGTACTTCAAAAGATAGAGTAAAGTTAGAGGGGTTTGGGTTTAATATATCTGAAATGAAATTGAGTTTAAATATAGACCAAGATATATTTAAAAATATCGATAGCTACATAAATAAAGTAAAATTTTGATATATTAAAGATATTAAATACTAGGATATAAAATAATGCAAAATAAAATAAATGTAGTAAAAACACTACTTGACGCGTTGCCATTCATCAAAAAGTTTTCAAATGAAAAAATAGTTATAAAGTATGGTGGTTCAGCTCAAACAAGTGATAGATTGAAAGAGCAGTTTGCTCAAGATATTGTTTTACTTCATTTAGTAGGTATGAAACCAATTATAGTCCATGGTGGCGGTAAGAGTATTACTAACCTTTTATCTGATCTTGGAGTAGAAACAAAGTTTGTAGATGGGCAGAGAGTTACTACAAAAGAGGTTATGCGTGTAGCAGAAATGGTATTAAGTGGAGAGATAAATAATGAAATAGTTTCACTCTTAAATAATCATGGAGCAAAAGCAGTAGGAATATCTGGTAAAGATGGACAATTTTTAGAAGCTAGACCTAAAGATTTTGAGAACTTTGGATATACAGGTATTATAGAAAATGTTAATTCAGAAATAGTTGATAATCTCATAGATGATGGTTTTGTACCTGTTATTGCACCCATAGCATCTAGTGGTTCTCTAGGACACCCTGGTTATAATATAAATGCAGATTTAGCTGCTAGCCAAATTGCTATTGCTTTAAAAGCTAGAAAAGTTCTATTTTTAACTGATACAGCAGGTGTCTTAAATAAAGATATGGAGCTAATAACAAATCTTGATATATCAACAACTGAGAGTTTAAAAGAAGATGGTACTATTCAAGGTGGTATGGTTCCTAAGGTAGATGCTTGCATAGAGGCACTAAGAGGTGGTGTTAAAAAAGCACATATTATTGATGGTAGAATAGAACACTCATTACTTTTAGAGATATTAACAAGTACGGGTGTAGGTACATGTTTAGAACTATAAGTGAATTAAAATGAATCTAAAACTATATTTTATATGGATTTTGATATATTTTTCAACTTCTATATATGCTTCACTTATAGAGCCTATACCAACTTCATTAGATTTAGATATGAAAAAAGTTATTTTAGGTAAAAAGCTTTTTTTTGATACTATTTTATCTAAAGATTCAAATGTCTCATGTGCTAGTTGTCATGATCTTTTAAATGGTGGAGATGATGGATTAAAATACTCCGTAGGTATTGATGGAGCTATAGGAGTAATAAATGCACCTACTGTTTATAATTCTACTTTTAATTTTCGTCAATTTTGGGATGGTAGAGTAAAAGATTTAAAAGAACAAGTTATAGAACCCATAGAAAATCCTGTTGAGATGGGACATAGTATAGAAGCTATTATCTCTGATTTAAAAAACAATTCAAAATATGTTGAAGAGTTTTCTAATATATATAAAGATGGTATTACAGAAGATACAATTAGTGATACTATTGCAGAGTTTGAAAAATCTTTAATAACACCAAATGCACCATTTGATAAATATTTAAAAGGTGATAAAACTGCTATAAATAAAATAGCAAAAAGAGGATATAAACTCTTTATAGATAAAGGTTGTATAGTTTGTCATAATGGTATTAATGTAGGTGGTAATCTATATAATAAATTTGGTATTTATAAAGATATAAATAGCTCTAATTTTGGTAGATATAATATTACAAAAAGAGAAGAAGATAGATATGTTTTTAAAGTACCTTCACTTAGAAATGTATCATTAACTTCACCATATATGCATGATGGTCGTTTTACTACATTGAAAAAAGTAGTTAAGTTTATGACAAATTATCAATTAGGAAGAGATATAAATAGTAGTGATATAGAAGCTATAGTTGAATTTTTAAATACCTTAACAGGTGAATTACCACAAATTGTGAAAGAAAAACCGTGAATAAGCTTTTAAAAAAGTATATTGATAAATTTACTATCTTTTTATTGGTTTTTGCTATTTTACTCTCATCACTATTTTACTATTTAACAACTATAAGTTCAAATCTTCAACATCATGATGATTATAGTCACAAGCTAGATGAGATGCTTGTTTTAGACTATAGAATGGAGAATTTTTTTCTAAAAACATTCAGATATATGGATAATGATGAAATTAATTCCATTGTAAATAAATTTGACCAAAATATAATTTATTTAAAAAATAAAAATATAAATAGAGAGTTTAAAAATTATATATATAAAGATATAAAAAAATTAGAAGAGACTTTTAGAGAAAAAGTTACTTTAATGGAGTATTTTAAGACATCAAATGCAAGAGTAACTAACTCAATGCACTATCTTTATGATTTGCGTACTTCAATAGATAAAACCCATCTAAACAACATAGAAGTTCAAGAGTCATTAAACAATTTTTTCTTTATAGCAGGTCAATCACTTATGGATATTCCTTTTGATATAGAGAAATTGGCTTTAGATATTGATATGTTTAAAAAATACTCTAAAAATAATAATCTTTTTAAATACTTTGATATGCAATCAAAGCTTTTTTTAAAAGATTATAATCAAATAAAAACTTATATAGAGAATAAAAATAAATTAAAATTACATAATTTAATTGTAAAAATTATGGATAAAATTGATAAACACTATATTGAAAAACGAAATGAATATAGTAATATTGCTTTTATATTTTTTATATTAGCATTTACATTTTTAGTAGTTTTACTTTTAACATACTATAAAGTACAAAAAACAACACGAGAACTATTGGCTTTTAGATATGCTATTGAAAATAGTGATAATATTGTAGTTATAACAGATACAAATAGAAACATAGAATATGTAAATGATGCTTTTGAAAAACACACAGGATACAATAAAGATGATGTTGTAGGTAAAAATCCAAATATACTTAAGTCAGGTGTAGTCTCTCCTGATATTTATAGAGATTTAAATAAAACATTAGATGCTGGTCAAAAGTGGCAAGGTGAACTAATAAATAGACATAAAGATGGAACTCTGATGTATGAAAAAGTCTCTATTGTCCCAATCTTTTTAGATGATAAACTCATACAATATTTAGCAATTAAATTAGATGTAACAGACTATATTAAATTACAAAACTCTCTACAACAATCAGCCATAGTATATGAGATGAGTGGTGATGCTATTGTTGTAACAGATAAAGATAAAAATATACTTTCTGTAAATTCTGCTTTTGTAGATATGTTTGGATATAGTAGAGATGAGATTATTGATTGTAAAATATCTACTATTAGTACTATTGATGAAGATAGTTTACTCTATAAGACAATGTGGGCTCAATTAATTAAAAATAATAAATGGTCTGGAAAAATGATAAATCAAACCAAAAAAGGAGTTTCTATTCCTACTTGGCTTACAGTATCAGTCGTTAGAGATAAAAAAGGAGAAATACTTAATTTTATTGCAATATATACTAATCTTCAAGATATTATAGATATGGAAGAGAGGGTAGAGCATTTAGCCTATCATGATACTCTAACAACTCTTCCAAATCGTGCAGGTTTTGAAAACTATATATATGATGCTATAGAATTAGCAAAACTTTTGAACCATAGAGTAGCTGTACTATTTATTGATTTAGATAGGTTTAAAGTTATAAATGATACTTTAGGGCATGATATTGGTGATAAAATGCTTATAGAATTATCTAAAAGAATAGGTAAAATAGTTAAGAAAAAAGATATGTTAGCACGCATAGGTGGAGATGAGTTTGTTGTAGTTACAAATGAAGCATATAGTAATGAAGAAGTAGAAAAATTAGCAAATGATATATTATTTACAATTAGAGAAGCTATAGAGGTAAATGACTACTATCTATATACTACAGCTAGCATAGGTATAGCATTTTATCCTGATGATGGTAAAGAGAAAAATGAGCTTATTAAACATGCTGATTCTGCTATGTATCATGCAAAAGATATGGGAAAAGATAATTATCAGTTCTATACAAAACAACTCTCTATAGATGTAGAGGAGAGGCTTAACCTTGAACAAGAGCTTCTTCAGGCACTAGATAGAGATGAGTTAAAAGTATATTATCAACCTCAATATAATATAGAGACCAATAAAGTAAGTGGAGCTGAAGCACTACTTAGATGGCATAGTAAAAATTTAGGTTGGATTTCACCTGAAGAGTTTATACCAATAGCAGAAGATACAGGAATAATTGTAAGCATTGGTTACTTTGTATTTGAAAGAGCTTGTAGAGATTATATGAGATGGCAAAAACTAGGTTTAGATCTTGGTAATATATCTATCAATATCTCTAGTATACAGTTTAGAGAAGATGATATGCTAAATAGAATTAAAAATATTATAAAAAAAGTAGATATACCAGCAGATAAAATTGAGATAGAGATTACAGAAAATTTTATAATGGAATACTCAACAACAAATCTTACAATTCTTGAAGATTTAAGATCTCTAGGTTGTTCCATATCTATAGATGATTTTGGTACAGGGTACTCTTCTATGAGTTACATGAAAAGTCTATCCTTAGATAGTATTAAAATAGATAAATCATTTATTATGGATCTTCCAAATAGTACACATGATGCTGAGGTGTCTAAGGCAATTATTGCTCTTTCTAAAAGTTTAGGTTATAAGGTTATAGCAGAAGGCATAGAGACAAAAGAACAAGAGAATTTCTTAAAAAAATATAAATGTGACATAGGACAAGGTTACTTCTTTTCACAACCACTAAGTAGAGAAGAGTTTGAAGTATTTATAAAAGATAATAGTTAAATTGATTTGGGTATAATAGTTGCAATTTTAATTTATAGAGGTAAAGATGCAATTTATTGAAACTCGTGGAAATGATGGTAAAAAACCATTATCACTTCCATTTTCAGAAGCTATATTAAGTCCAAGTGCAAGTTTTGGTGGGCTTTATGTCCCAAAGAGTCTTCCAGAATTAGGAACAAATTTTTTAACAAAGCATATAGATAGTGACTATAAAACTTTAGCTCTAAATTTTTTACAAGCTTTTAACATAGATATAGATGAGAGTACCTTAAAAGAGGCTCTTAGTAGATATGATGCTTTTGATGATTCTAAAAATCCAGTTCCAACAGTAGCTATTGAAGATGATTGTTTTGTATCTGAATTATATCATGGACCAACTCGTGCATTTAAAGATATGGCACTACAACCGTTTGGTTATATTTTAAGTAATTTGGCTCAAAGTAGAGATGAAAACTATCTTATAATGGCTGCAACATCTGGTGATACTGGTCCAGCTACACTAGAGACATTTAAAAATCAAAATAACATTAAAGTAGCTTGTCTATACCCAGATGGTGGAACATCAGATGTACAGAGATTACAAATGGTTACTGAAGATGCTGATAATCTTAAAGTAATAGGTGTAAAAGGTAACTTTGATGATACTCAACATGCACTAAAAGAGTTACTAGCTTCTGAAGACTTTAAATCTCAGCTAGAGAGTAAAAATATTAAACTTTCAGCTGCTAACTCTGTAAACTTTGGAAGAATTATTTTTCAAATAATTTATCATATACACGCATACCTAGAGATGGTAAGAAATAAGAGTGTAACTATGGGAGAGAAAATTTATCTTGTAGTACCATCTGGAAACTTTGGTAATGCTCTTGGTGCATATTATGCTAAAAAAGCTGGTCTACCTATAGAAAAAATACTTATAGCTTCTAACATAAATAATATATTGACAGATTGGATAAAAACAGGTATTTATGATATTAGTAATAGAGAGTTAATACTTACAGAGTCACCTGCTATGGACATTTTAAAAAGTTCAAATATAGAGAGAGTTATGTTCGATAAATTTGGAGCTGAAAGAACAAAAGAGTTAATGTTTGAGTTAAACCAAAATGATAAATTTCAGTTAACATCTGATGAGTTAGCTTCACTTCAAGAAGATTTTTCAGCAACATTCTCAAATGATGAAGAGGGTGAAGAGCAGATAGCAAAATATGCTAAAAAAGGGTATATAATGGATCCTCATACTGCAACTTGTATGAAAGCATATAGAGATTTAAGAGAGAAAAATTTACCTACTATTATCTACTCTACAGCAGAGTGGACAAAATTTAGTACAACTGTATCTAAAGCATTAGGTAGTGAGGTAAAAGATGATAAAGAGGCATTAGAGATAGTTAAAAAGTCAGCTAGTGTTTCAGTACCAGATATGATATCAGAGTTATTCAATAAAAATATAAAGCATACAACAGTAGTTGAAAAAGAGTCTATAAAAGGAGAGATGTTAAACTTTTTATAGTTTAATATAAAATAATGTCTAAAAAATACTTAACCAATAAATTGACACCAATTCTATTTGCTTCAACAGCTTTAACTTATACTTGGGCTTCAAATGTTGACTGTAGAGTTGTTACAGGTGGTCTATCTGAATGTAATCCATATAGTAATCGGTTTATTGTAGCTAAAGAGGTTAAGTATGATAAGCAAAATAAAAAACTTATTGCTGTTAGAACTCTTCCTAATGTTCATAAAACTTCTGTAAAGGTTGTATCTGTTATAGATATGGTTGAAAATAGTATAAAAGTTGAGAAATCTATTCGTTATATGGGTAGTCAAGATAGAGAACTTGAAGAGTTAAACATAGAGAGTGCAGAGAAAAAAAATACATTAACAATATCTAAAGAGATAGAAGAGAGAAGGGCTTCTAGTCTTGCTAAAATTAGTAAAATGCAAGAGTTAGCATATAGTAATTTTATTAAAAAAGTTGAAGCATTACATTTAGAAGTAATAGCTAAAAAAGATTTGAATCTTGATAAGAATATCTCAAAAGAGGAGATAAAAAAAGAAGAAAAAATTGTTATTGAAGAGGTAATAAAAGATACAGGTATTTATGAGGTTGAAAAAGGAGATTCTCTTATTAGTATTGCTAAAAAGTTTTCTATGAAAAAAGATGAACTTAAAAAATTAAATGGTCTTAAAAATAGTTCTAAATTAAAAATTAATCAAAAACTTATTATACCTATGAATCAAGAGAGGTTAGATATAATAGCAACAGCTGAGTATGCTGTAAAAGCAGGTGAAAATATTGGTTCAATTGCACAAAAATTTAATTTATCTAGTAAAAGTATTATGAAATATAACGGTTTACATAAAAGAACTACCATACATATTGGTCAGAAAATCATACTTCCATTTCCTCATAAAATTGCTGAACTTAAAAAGAAAAGAAAATCTAAAATTGTTAGTAACATAGGTAAAAGAAAACTTCGTGTAACAGCAACAGCATATACTTCACATCGTGGTCAAACTGATAAAACACCATTTCTTGCAGCTTGGAATAACCGTATACGCCCTGGCATGAAAATTGTAGCAGTATCAAGAGATATGCTAACAAGATATGGACTTAAAAATGGGTCTAAAATAAAAATTAGTGGACTCCCTGGCTACTACACAGTAAGAGATAAAATGAATAAACGATATAGAAAAAGAATAGATATCTACATGGGGATGAACAGAAGAAAAGCCTTAAAATGGGGGAGAAGAAGCGTAATGCTTTATTATTAAAATATATACACTAAGAGTTAAACAGCACTTAACTCTTCATAAATCTCCAACACTTCAAAGTATCTTTCACTCATTTGTTCGTAGGTACTCTCTAGCTCTACTAACTCATCAGATATAGCCTGTAAGCCCTTTTCTTGGTAGCAGTTTGGGTCTGCTAGGCAGTTGTTTAGGGCTTCTATGTTCTCCTCTAGCTCTTCTAGTTTATCTGGTAGTTTATCTAAATCTTGTTGCTCTTTATAGCTTAGTTTTGTCTGTACTCTATTTTTTGTTTTTTGCTCTTTTTTATCATTTTTTTTCACCTCTACTTCAATATTAGATAACTCTTTTAACTCTTTTTCTATCTCTAGGTACTCAGTATATGTCTGAAAAGACTCTTGGACTACACCATCTCCTTTAAATATAAATAGTTTAGAGGCTATTTTATCTATGAAGTAACGGTCATGAGATACAAAAAGAATAGCACCACTAAAGTTTATGAGTTTCTCCTCTAGTATGTTTATAGTTTGTATGTCTAAGTCATTTGTTGGCTCATCTAGTATGAGACAGTCTACTTTTTTAGATAGTAGTAGAGCTAGTGCTACACGGTTTTTTTCTCCACCACTTAGCATACCTACTTTTTTGTCTAAAAATTCAGGAGGAAATAGAAAAGATTTCAGGTAGGCAAATACATGCATATTTGCCCCTTGAACACTTATGACATCTCCACCATCTGGACAAAAAGTTTCTATGAGGGTTTTGTTATTGTCTAGTAGTTCTCTATGTTGGTCAAAGTAGCCAAGCTCAAACTCCCCTTGTTTTATGGTACCTGAGTCTGGTTTTATGCGTCCTAACATCAGCTTTAATAGAGTAGATTTACCTGCACCATTGATGCCAACTATAGCTATTTTATCTTTTTGTAGTATGCGTGTTGTTAAATTTTCTATGAGCTTTTTATTTGGTACAGAGTATGACATCTCTTCAAGGTCAAAGAGCATTTTTTTTCTTGATTGACCCTCTTCACGGTTAAAGTGTTTTTTTTCTCTCTCTAGTTCAACCATCATTTTGCGTATGAGAGTAGGGTTGTGTTTTGCTTCATCTCTTAACTCAAAAACACGCCTTTTTCTGCCTTGATTTCTCTTCTCTCTAGCTCTAACACCTTTAGAGAGCCAAGCCTCTTCTTGTTTTAGTAATCTAAGTAGATTTTCATGCTGATTTTTAAGTGTATGCATTCTTGCCTCTTTTTGTTCAAGGTAAGAGATATACCCACCGTTATAGCTTATAAGCTCACGGTTATCAACATCTACAACACGAGTAGCAATGGTGTCTATGAAGTGTCTATCATGACTTATAAAGAGTAGCGTAAATTTCTCTTTTAGTAGTATCTCTTCTAAAAATTCAACCATATATACATCTAAGTGGTTTGTAGGCTCATCAAGAAGTAGTACATCTGGCTTTTTAAGTATGAGAGAAGCTAGTGCAACACGGCGTTGCTCACCACCTGAAAGAGATATGACAGGTCTATTTTCATAAGCTTTTAGTTTAAACTCTTGAAGTACTCTCTCTATTTTGTCATCTAAGTTCCATGCATTGTGGTGGTCAAGAAAAGCTGTTACTTTTTCAAACTTTTTTAAAAGCTCTTCATCTTCAAAGTTTTTAGAGACCTCTTCTGAGAGTAAATCATACTCATCTTTAGCAGATTTAAGCTCTGTTAGCTCATTTAGTATGGCTTCTCTAACACTTAGTGAAGCATCAAATTGTGGTTGTTGTGCTAACATTTCAATTTGTACAGATTTATTTATAACTCTTTTTCCTTCTGTTGGCTCCTCATGTCCCATTATAATTTTCATAAGAGTAGATTTGCCACAGCCATTTTGTCCTACTATAGTTACTCTCTCCCCCTCATTTAGATGAAAATCAACATCATCAAGAAGTAGTTTTATATCGTACTGTTTTTTAATGTTAAAGAGGTCAATTAATGCCATAAAAATATCCTTAGAAAAATATTTGCAATTATAGCAAATAGAGTAAGTTTTAAGGCTTGATTTGGTATATTCCTTCAAATTATACTTAAGGACTCAAATATTATGTTAGAGATAGTAGTTGCACTATACACATTTTACACATTTATGAAAATATACATTTCAGTTATGCAGGTAGGTTACATTAACCAAGAGAAGAGAAAAGAGCCAGTTTTAATGCCAGAGGGTAAGTACCTAGTTGCTGCTAACTATGCTGTGGCTAAAGAGAAACTCTCCTTAGCTGAATCTTTTGTAGATTACCTCATGTTTATATGGTGGACTTTTGCAGGTTTTGCATTTGTTGCATCACTACTCTCAACAGATAGCAACATAACTTATGCTGTTTTGTTTCTGTTTGGTTTTATAGCCATAAATTTTGTTGTGGGTTTACCTTTTGAACTCTACCAAACATTTAAAATAGATGAAGATTTTGGCTTCAATAAGACAACTGTTAAACTCTATATATTAGATATGATAAAGTCATCTCTAATATTTGCCATCATAGGTGGAGCAATATTTGCACTTTTAGCATGGATTATTAGTAGCTTTGAGAGTTGGTGGCTTTGGGGCTTTTTACTTATGTTCTCCATAGCTGTTATGGCAAATGTGCTTATGCCATTTTTTATGAGCCTATTCAATAAGTTTTCTCCACTTGAAGAGGGTGAATTAAGAGTTGCCATAACAAAACTTATGGAACAAGCAGGTTTAAAAAGTGATGGTATATTCATTATGGATGCAAGTAAAAGAGATGGTAGATTAAACGCATTTTTTGGTGGTTTGGGTAAAAGTAAAAGAGTAGTACTATTTGACACTCTAGTTGCAAAGTTAAATCAAAAAGAGCTTTTAGCAGTTTTAGGGCATGAGCTAGGACACTTTACCCACGGTGACATTTGGAAAAATATCTCTCTTATGGGCTTACTTCTATTTATATCGTTCTATCTATTTGGTCATCTACCTGACTCACTTTTTACTCAAATGGGAGTAGTACCAGAGGCAGGAGTACAGATAGCTACTCTAATGTTACTACTACCACTAGTCTCTTTTGTATTTACTCCGTTTATGTCATTTGTAAGCCGTCATAACGAGTACGCAGCAGATGAGTTTGGTTCTAAAATGGGTGGTAAAGAGAACTTAGTATCTGCACTACTTAAACTCATAACAGAAAATAAAGCTTTTCCAAAATCACACCCACTAGTAATATTTTTCTACCACACCCACCCACCTGTATTAGAGAGACTAAAAGAGCTAGAGTACGATGCTTCAAATGTAGTTGTAGAGCCTGAGCCTAAAGAGAATACAGAGTTAAAAAGAGATGGTATATTTGCTTATATGGATGAAGAGTAGGTTAAAACAACTTATCTAAGCTACTCTGTAGCCTTTTTAGGCTCTCTTGTATGTTTTTAACTTTATCATCACTTAGACTACTTGAGTTAGTACTACCTTGAGATGCAAACTCTATGGTTTTAGTACTAGTCTCTGAAATTAAATCAATCTTTATATCATCTGTTACTCTTATAATACTTTGATTGTAAGTGACTTTTTTTGGTATATCTAAACCCCAACTATTTACAGTTTTATCAACTGTAGTGTTTGATTTTAAAATATAGTTATTTTTTTTATTCATTTTTTGCCTTTTAAATTTAGTAAACTCAATCCCTCTTGCTCAATGCCTTTTTTAAACTTTTTAATTATTGTAACTAAATTATTTACTTTAACATCATTACAATTTAAGTTATTGTATTGCTTTTGCTTTTCATACAACTTACTATTGCCATATTTATCAATGAGTTGTTCTATGTTATTAGGTATAAACATGGAGTATTTTTTAGATGAAAGTCGTGGTAAAACTTTGTTTAAGTAGATGTTTACTCCAGCTAAATCATAGTCTCCAAAATGGATATACTCATTTTCTAAATTAGAAATCCACTCTAACATATATGGAGTAATCACAACAAATAAAATATTTGGTTTATTAAAAAACTTTTCATACCTCTTAGCAAACCAAACAACTTGGTAGTTCTCCACTCCTACTATAACAGTGTTTTTAGATATTTCAACTTTTTGAGTATGAAAAAAGAAGTAACCTAAACCATCATTTGGTAGTATGTTAATAGTATTATCATCTAATTTAATATTTAATTTTTGTAAAGATGATACATAGAGTCCATTCATACTTTTTGATGTTATCTCTTTTGAATTATTGTGATACTGTTGAATAGTATCTCTTGATGATTTTTTATTAAATATATCTTCTATGTAACTATCTATCTCTTCAATAGAGTCAATATTGTAGTTATAGTTTTTTAAAAGTAGAAATATATTCTCCTCTTTAACTAAATCAATGTACTTTCTACTACCCTTTTGACTTCTAGTTACTGCACCATTTAGCTTAAGTTGTTCTACTATCTTTTTGTTTTTAAATTTACCTTCTGTTAATTTTCTTAGCTCTATGAGACTCTTTAAGTTTAAAAAGTCTTGTCTATTTACTTTCATAAAGATACTCTAGTTGCAAGTATCATCTTAGAGTAATTATCAAAGTTTTGCCCTACATAGATAGTTGGATACATAGACATGAGCATGTCATCTTCTGTTGGCATACCATTTAAAAATACAAAACCACTTTGGTTTACAAAATCTTTTAACTCTTTAAAATACTCTGTAGATATAGTACCAATCTCATCTAAAATACAGTGACTAATTAGTTGACTATCTTTAACAATATTTTTACTCACCATCTTAAGCATAGAGATATTTATGATGCTTTTTACTAGTGTTGAAGTTCCATTTGAACCTATATCATTTAGTGTTTGTCTCCACTTTAAGTCATTGCCTCTCTCTACTACTTTAAACTCCAATACAAATCCATCTTCAAGCTCTAAGTACTCTTTAGATACATTTAATAGGTGTACAAGCTCTACTATCTTCTCTCTTAACTCTTCTCTTAATTTTGCTGATGTTTTATCATCACCCAATGACTCAAAGAGTCCACTTAAAAATTTATCGTTGTTCTTATCGTAAAATTCAGATAGACTCTTTAAAGTATTTAATATAAGATTATTAGTTTCAGAAAATTTAATGCCAATGCTATCTATAACTCTAAAAGAGTCTGTAGCTTTTCTAATAGAGTTTCCTAAAGAGTTTACTTCACTGTTAATATCTGCTAGAGCTTCATCAAAGCTACCTAACTCTTTTTTTATAAGTACAATGTTACTTTTAAATTTATCTAAGGAAGCATCTTTAAGAAGTGATAACTTATCATTTTTTATGTACTCTATTAACTCTTTTGCAGTTTTTAAGTAAGATTTATCATTAATATTATCAGTAGGTGTAGATATTTTAAAGATGTTATTAATCTTTATATTTTTAACTATTTTTATAACCAAATTTTCTATGGAGTCTTGCATATTTTTTATGTTATCAAATAGTTTCAAAATTTCATCTACCACAGAAGAATTTATCTCTCTACTCTCATCTAACTTATAGTTACCTAGCTTTAGAGAACTTTTTATAGCTTTTTCTACTTTTTGATCTTCTATTTTTTCAGAGTATGTATTTATAAACTCTTTTATGTCATTTTGTTTAGTAAAGAGAACTTTCTTTTTACTCTCTAACTCCCTATCTATCTCTTTAAACTCTTTTTCTTGTTGATTTTTCTTCTCTTTTAAATCACTCAAATACTTTTTATCATTTTGAAGTTTTTCTTTTAGTACGGGTATGTTTACTATTTTCTCTTTGTACTCTTTTAAGTATATTAAGACTGTAGGTTTATGCTCTTCAATATAGTCTATTTTTTTATTTAAACTTTCTATTTCATTAGATATACTATTAAGAAGTTGGCTATCTACACCATTGTTTTTTAATGCTTCATTTAACTCATTTTGACTACTCTGTATTTTGCTATTACACTCATCTTTCATAGTTTCTATTTTAGAGGTTAAAATCTTTTCACTCTCTTTTAACTCTTCATCAAATTTTGCTATATTTATGGCTATATTTGTACTAATGTTTTGAGTTATATGCTCTATTTGTTTTTTAATTTGCTCTATTTTAGAGTGTAACTCCTCTTGCTTTATTTTACAAGAGGCATTAGCTTTTTGAAGCTCTTCATTTTTAATTTTTTTTAACTCTATAGCATCATCTTTTGCTTTTTGTAGATTTAGTTTAGCTAAAGCTTGGTTATTTTCATAACTTCTTTTATTTTCATTTAATTTGCTCTCTTTTTTGTAAAGTAGACCTCTTTGTCTATCTTTTTCTCTTGTATCTTTAGTAGCCTCATCATCTAAAAGACGCTTTTTTCTACTGCTATCTCTGTTTAACTGTTTTATGCTATCTTTTATGAGTTTTAACTCTTTTTGTAACTTAGATAGCTCATAAGAGTTTTCAAACTCCTCTTCAAACTCTATGTTTAATCCAAAAATTGAACTACTGTTTTCATCTTCTTTAACTGTAAATTTCTTACTTGAAAATAGTACTTCATCTTTTAGATAAGTTACTAATTTTTTTGCATTTTTTATGGTATTTCTATTTATGTAGCCATATAAGTTATCTTTATTAAAATCAAGTTTCTCTTCTATTAGGTCTTTTTCTTTAAACAGGTCATCTTTTTTCTCTCTTGTCTCTCTGTCTAGCTTTTGGGAAGAGTCTTTAAGATTTTTTGCTATTTCATCTATTTGTTGTGTAACTTTTTGCATCTCAAAGCTATTGTCATTGAGTGATTTTTGGGTACTTAGTAGAGCTTTATCATACTCTTTTATCTGCTCTTCATACTTTACTATTTTCTCTTTATTGAAAATAAAATGTTTTATCTCTGCTTGCTCTTCTCGTATTTTATTAAACTCTTCACTTTTCTTTTTAAAACTTACTTCTAACTCTACTACTTCATCTATATACTTTTGAGTCTCTAGCTTTATATTACTCTCTTTAGACTCTAAAAGCTTTACTTTTTTTGACCCTAGCTTATCTTTAAACTCAATGCTTTTACTCTTTAACTCTAGTATCTGCTCATCTGTACTCTTTTTTAAATCTTCTTGTATTTTTTTATATTTCTCTTTTATAGTGTCAAACTTTGAAGTTAAAGCATCATATGTATTTTTCTTTATTTGTAGCTGATTTTTATACTCTTTATCTTTATTATACTCATCTACTAAGTGTTCTATATTTTGAGATTGATATGCTTTAGCTTTTGTCTCTAACTCTCTTAACTCTTTTTCTTTTTCTGTAACTTTCTTAAAATTATCTTCTATTTTTTCATCTATTTTTGACTTTTCAATCTCATAGCTTCTATTGTGAATAGTTTGTTGTTCTTGCACTTTGTTTAGTTTTAGTTTTAACTCTTGTTCTTTTTGAGTAACTTGACTTTGTAAGGCTTCTATTTCATTTGCTTTTTCTTTAAAGAGTTCTCTATTGTTATGGTATTTGTCATACTTTTGAGATAGCTCCTCTATGTCTGATATTTTTTGTTCAAATTTTACTATTTCATCTTTATGTTTTACATACTCATCTAGGTTTAGCTTTATCTCATTTAAGTCTATCTTTACAGTAGAGTTCTCAACAAGTGAAACTATGCTCTTTTTAATGCTACTAGAGTTTACCTTTGAAGCCATAAATATATTTGAAAGAGTCTTTGCGTACTCTCTTGTATATTTCACACTCTCAAAAAGGTAAAAGTCTACACTACTCTCTTGCTTTATCTTCTTAGAGTTTATATCTCTTTTATGAAAAGTATTTATATATCTCTCTTTTATGCTTGTATGGTAGTTTGGTAAGTTGGCTTTTTGTACTTTTTCATTAAGCTTTTCTAAGTTAACAGGTCTGTTATCATCTATAAAAAGCTCTCTAACATCTAAAGGGGTATTAGTAATATCTATAAAACTATAGTGTAGCTTGCCACTCTTACTTACTACAAAGAGAAATTTGCTACTACCTTTGGTATATTCATACACCAAGTGTGAGTTATGCTCTTTAAAGTACCAGTCATTAAATGATTTTTTAGTATCTGAAGTTAGATTTAGTATGCCATCAGAGTAGTCCATAGTGTAGAAAAAAAGTACGGCTCTCATTATGGTGGTTTTACCAACACCACTCTCGCCTAAAAGTAGAGTGTTATTCTGTAAATCTATCTCATTAAACTCATATCCTGCACTCTTAATAAGATATATCTTCTTTAATCCATCACTACTCATATACTTCTATCTCCCCTAAAAAATACTCAATATAGTCATAAGAGTTCAAAACTATGTACTCTGCGTTTGTAGAGCTTCTCTCTTCTAAAAAACCATCTTTTCTTAATTTATCTACTATTTTCTGTATAAACTCTCTATTATCATGGGCTTTTATGCCTTTCATTTTAGAAGATAACTCTTGAAGCTCTATGTTAGAGTTTAATTGTTGCTCCATAGCTGTTAGTGAAAATCTATAGCCTACTGAAAAGTTTACATCAAGTGTTTTAAAAAAGTTTGCAATGTCTATGTAGTCAACTATAAGTTCAAGTGCCACCTCTCCATCTGAAGCATCTTCTCTAGCAAAGTAAAAGTATCCCTCTCTTTTCATCAAAATGTATCCTAATGGTTTAAAGTAAGCTCTTAGTTCATTCTCTTTACTAACAATAGCCTCATACATTTCAGCATTTGCATTTTTAGTACTGTTCTCATTTATGTAACCACCTTTTAGAATGGTTTGATAAATTTTTCCTATGTGCTGTGGCACTAACTCTTCTACATCTATAAGCATCTTTTTACCTTTGAAATTATCTCAATTTTTTGGTAGAATATAATAGCAGAATTAAACTTCAAACTTTTTATTGCAAATATATTCAAGCTTAGTATTGTAATCTTCTTCAAATTCCAATATTTTATCTTGGTTAGCCGTTGAAGATATATGAATTAGTTTCCCATCACTATGGCAAGTTAAACAAACATAAGCTTCAAGTTTTTTACCTTCTAATAAATGATGATTTTTAAATTTTACTATGGTCTCTTCTAATTGCTTTTCAGCTTTTCTTCTATTTGGTTTTGAATTTCTCTTTTTACAAGTTTTAAGTTCTATAAAAGAAAAGATACTATGAGTATATATAGCACAATCACACCTACTATCATCTTTAGATTTATATACACAATCATCTATTTGTAAAAATGTCAAATTATTGTCTATGTTATTTATTACTTTAAATTGACCATTACTATCTACAATTTTTGAAGGTTTTTGATTTTCATCATCAATTATAAAAAACTCTTTTTTAGATATATTATGCAGACAATCTTTTGAAATATTAAGCATCTTTAAACTCTCTGTAAAGCTCCATCAATTCATTAAACTCATCATCTATATTATCACTACAATCATTTATAGCATCAGCTCTTATAAGACCTCTTTTGGTTAGTATATTTACTGATTTTCCATTTTCAAGTAGATAGGCAGAAAATTCACTAGGATTTATTTGTTGAGATTTTGGTATAATATTTGCTATTTTCTTTTTCAATATATCATTTTTATTTGATGCTTTATATGCAAAGAGTAGGCTATTTAATGTAGATAATATATATGGACTATGTGTCATTAAGTATAGACTATTGGAACTATTTTCAACTATAAATTTTGTAGTATCTGCCTGTGCTTTTGGAAATAAATTTAACTCTGGCTCTTCTACGATAATATTTTCATGTTTATTATTAAAGTATTTTACTGTTAAGTAAAGAGGTAGAGCAGACTGTATACCACTAGAACTCTGCTCTAACGGTAAAAAGTTATTTTTATTATAATAGATTCTATCTTGACCATTTTTACTTTCAAACTTTATATTTAGTAGTTCTAACTCTTTTATTTTATTTCTTGCACTATTGTACTGTGCTGAAAACTCTAAAAGAGCTTTGGGTAATGGTATATTAGCTGTCAAAAGATTACTTAGTGATTGGTTAAAGAGTGAAATTAAGTTTCTTTCTGTTGGAATATATTGAGATTCTAATTTTTTATAATCTTTTTCTAAATTTAATAATGCTTTTTTTCTCCCATTATCACTCATTACCTTTTTAATTAAGTTTTGTTGCTTTTCATCATATAATTTATCAATTTTATCATCTACTGTACCATTACTTTCTAATTTATTAATAAACTTATATAATTCAATTTCAGGTTTTAATTTCAAATATCCTTTTTGAAGTTCACCTATTTTATCAAAAGATATAAAAGTATTGTCTTTAAATAAAAATAAAGTATCTTTATTCTCTTCTAACTTTATAATAGTTTTATCATCAATAAAGTTTATTTCGAAATCTTTAATTTTTAACAATATTTCATCTTTATTCAAAGTATGATTTGTAATTACTGTAATAAGTTTAGCCAATACACTCTTTCCACTGCCATTTTCACCTATAAAAAGGTTGGTTTTATTTAGTTTTATATCTATATCTTTTAGTACACCAAAGTTTTTTACTATCAATCTATACATACTATTTATAAGCCTTTATTTTAAACTTTTCAAAGTAAGATTATACCATAAGTCTACACTTAATATTTATGATTTACCTCTACATACTCTCTATGGTTATATTTTAAAAAATTATCTGAATCTACTTCATATTTACTTGAATAATTTTTTAACATCCGTATAAAAACACCTAGTAGTCTACTCTTATCTATGTTTTTACTTACTAAAAATGTCATAAGGTCTTCACTTTGTAGTAAAAACTCTTTGTTGAGTAACTGGTAGTTGTATAGCTTTTTTTCTACTATGTTAACCTCATTTATATCATACTTTAAGTCACTATCTTCTCTACTATCTTGTAGTTCAATAGCTCTTGAACTTATAATTTTTCTAATAGTCTCTATGTAGTAAGGTATTTGGTCATCAGGATGTAATTTTTTTGGTTTTATACTTTTAGATATAATTTTTTGCTTTTGTGATACCTCTTCAATATTTGTTAAATTAAGAAGCCTTTTCTCATCTTTTAGGGCTTTTATCTTCTGTAATTTTTTTATGAATTCTCCATCTTTTATGCTTTGATTTATGAAGTTTTTTATATCGTCAAAGAGTTTTATAAATGATTTTTCTAGCTCTATAGACTCTTTTTTAAAGCGTAAAATGGCAGAGTTTATTTTATAGTTATTCATAGCTTTAAAAAAATTATATTGTTGATTTAAAAACTTATCACAAGCATAAGTAGCATCTATGAGTTTTGTTATCTCATCTTTTGAGATTTTAAGTTTTTGCATTTTTATTTCAAAGTTTGGTTCACTTTTAAAAGCAAATATTGAGTTTTGGGCAATAGCTCTAAGATTATGTTTTAGTAAAGATGGTAGTTGAGAGAGTAAATTATATATAGACTTTATCTCTTTATGAGTTGATTCATTACTTTTAATTCTTTGGTTGTAGAAATTTAACTCTTCATTTAGTTTTTCTAGTTTATCTCCCACTAGTCCAATATTAGTTTGAGAATTATGTCCTAATTTAGTTTCATAGTACTCTAAAGTATCAGTAGTAAGAGAGAGTTCATGGCTAAACTCATCATACTCAATAATCTCAAAACGAATAGCTTCATCTAATTTGGAGCTACTATAACGGTCTCTAATTATATTATTTGGTCTTGATCCATAATCATACAACTCTTGCATAATATCTCTACAAGAGTTTTGTATGCTTATAATCTCTGAAATATTTTTATTTATTGCCATTTTTATATTTCTTTTTAGCACTATTATATCATTTAGAACTTAACTAAGATTAAGCTATAATCTATTTTTCAAAAAGGTATATGAGTAAATATGACAATTAAACAAGCCCTGCAAAATGCAACACAACAACTTAAAAATGAGTCTCAAAGACCACAGTATGAGGCTGAACTTCTTTTAGCCTATTATCTTAAAAAAGATAGAACTTACCTCATAATGCATGACAATAAAACTCTAAATAATGAAGATGAGTTTTTTAAACTTATTAGTAGAAGAGCTAAGAGTGAACCTTATGAATACATAGTAGGCTCAGCTAGTTTTTACGATATACATTTAAAAGTAGAAAAAGGGGTACTCATTCCTCGTCCTGAAACAGAGATACTTGTAGACTTAGTAGCCCAAATTATAGAAAAAGAAAACATACACTCCATAGTAGAAATTGGTGTTGGCTCTGGGGCTATCTCTGTTGTTTTGGCAAGAAAGTTTCCAAAGCTTAAAATAGTAGCTACAGATATATCTGATACTCCACTAAAAGTTGCTCAACAAAACATAGACGAGTTTAATCTTCAAGAGCAAGTAAAACTTTTGAAGTCTAACCTCATAGATAAGGTAGAAAATAGTGTTGAGCTTGTAGTCTCTAACCCTCCATACATAGCTGATGATTTTCTTTTGGAGTCAAATGTTGTAGACTATGAACCAAAAGAGGCTCTTTTTGGTGGTAGAGTTGGTGATGAGTTACTAAAGCAGATTATTTTAGATGTTAAAGCAAGGGGTATAAAGTGGCTTGTTTGTGAGATGGGTTATGATCAAAAAGAGCCAATAAGAGCCTTTGTTAATGAAGTTGGTGTAAAATCCATAACTTTTTACAAAGATTTAGCAGATTTTAACCGTGGTTTTACCATAGAGTTTTAGTTAAATATAATACAAGGATAATAGATGAAAAAATATTTTAGAATAACTACAATAGCATATCTAATCTTACTAGGAGCAACACTAGGTGCAGGACTAATTTTAGGCATAGTGGTTGCACCAGTAACTTTTCATACTGAAGTATATTTAGCTTCAGAGGTATTAAGCCACTACCAAGAGGGGCTTATTATGACTCAAAACTTTTTAAAGCTCTCATATTTGGTTACATTTACAGTTATAGCAGTAGTTCTATATGAGGGGTACAAATATAAAAAATTTGAGAGAGATACTACTACTCAAATAGCAACTTTTTTTGTTGTAGCTACAGGTCTTATGTTTGGTCACTACTATTTACCAGACATACTACTTATGCAACAAGCAGGTGAGGCTATGACTGAGTCTAGTAATTTTATCAATCTACATAAAGGTAGTGAGATAAACTTTAAAATATTTTCACTAGCTCTACTTGTTTTAATGGTTAGAAATATGCAGAAGGCTTGTAAGTAAGAGATGTTAGAACACCCATTTAAACCCATATTTTTTAGAGATACTAAAGTGTTAATATTAGGTTCGTTTCCTAGCATAAAGTCATTTGAAAAGAGTTTTTACTACGCTCACCCTAGCAATCAGTTTTGGAAGATACTAGAAAATATAACAGCATACCCAATAAATAACCGTGACCAAAAAATGTGGCTTCTAAAAGAGTTTAACTTAGGTCTATGGGATATGATAAAAAGTTGTAGTAGAGAGAATTCATTAGATAGCTCTTTAGAGAATGAAGAGGTAAATGATATAGCTCAATTTTTACAAGAGCATCCAAACATAAGTAAAATAGCCTTTACTGGTAAAAAAGCAGAAGCACTCTTTGAGGTTCACTTTGGGTATTTAGATATAAAGAGAGTCTACCTACCATCTCCATCATCAGCATATGCAAAAATGAGTTTAGAGCAGAAAGAAAAAATCTATAGAGAGGAACTTTTATAATGGCAGTTTGGGCAGTTGGTGATATTCAGGGGTGTTATGACTCACTCCAAGAGCTACTTAAAAAAATAGAGTTTAATTCAAAAAAAGATAAACTTTGGGTTGCTGGTGACCTAGTAAATAGAGGAGATAAATCTCTTGAAGTTTTAGAGTACCTCTATAGTATTAAAGATAGTACACAAATTGTTTTAGGAAATCATGATATATCACTCATAGCATCATACTATGGCATAAAAAAATCAAATAAAACAATTGACCCCATACTTAACTCTCCAAATGCTAAGATACTCATAGAGTGGTTATGTAGTCAAAAGTTTCTACATGTTGACTACTCACTAGGCTACTGTATGGCTCATGCAGGTATATCTCCAGAGTTTGATTTAGGTATGGCTATTGAGTACTCTAAACGCATAGAGAGTAAACTACAAGGTAGTGAAGTTAAAATTTGGTTAAAAAAGATGTTTAAATATAGTCAAGAGAAGTTCAATAGATATGCTTCTGATGAAGATATAGATAGATATATATTAAGCTCTTTTATTCAGATGAGATATTGTCATCAAGACTCTAGGTTAGACTTTAAACAAAAAGGTAAACCTACAGAGAGCTTAAGAAAAAAAGACTTAAAGCCTTGGTTTGAGTCTGAATTTAGAAGAGATATTGATCTTAAAATTATTTTTGGTCACTGGTCAACATTGGGTTTTCATAGAGATGAACATGTACTAGCCTTAGATACAGGTTGTCTATGGGGTAATAAATTAACAGCTGCTAGAATTGATGCTAAAGAGTTAGAGATTGTATCTGTTGATTGCTCTAAATCATGATATAATTCGCAAAAAATATTAGGATACAAAATGGCAACATATATATTTGGACACACTACTCCTGACTCTGATTCTATTGTTGGAGCTATCTCTCTTTCATACTTAAAAAATCAACTAAATGAAGATACAACTCCAACAAGACAAGGTGATGTAAACCCTGAGACTAAATGGATACTTGAAAAGTTTGGCTACCCTGCACCTGAATTAAAAACAGAGTATGCAGGGGAAGATGTCTATCTTATTGACTTTATGGAGAGTTCTCAAAGCCCTAAAGATATTGCAGAGGCAAATATATTGGGTATAGTAGACCACCATAAACTAGGTGACCTTAAGACAGATGCACCTCTTGAGATGTGGGTAAGACCTGTTGGTTGTTCAAATACTATTGTAAAGCAGATGTTTGACTACTATGGTGTAGCTATTCCAAAAGAGTTAGCTGGCATGATGATGTGTGCAATTTTGAGTGATACAGTCATATTTAAGTCACCAACATGTACAAAAGAAGATACAAAAGCGTGTAGAGAGTTAGCTGACATTGCTCAAATAGAAGACTATAAGGCATTAGGTATGGAGATGTTTATAGTAAAATCTGATGTACTCTCATCAACACCAGAGGAGTTAGTACTAAGAGACTTTAAAGACTTTGATATGGGTGGCAATACTGTAGGAGTAGGTCAGTTAGAAGTTGTTGATCTATCTGTATTTGACTCTATGAGAGATGATCTATTTAAAGCTATGGCTGATATTAAAGCAAAAGAGAACAGACATACAGTACTTCTACTCTTAACAGATATTATGCAAGAGGGGTCAGAGTTACTAGTTTTAAGTGATGACAACACAAAAGTAGAAAATGCTTTTGAGATGACTTTAGAGTCAAGTAGAGTATGGCTAAAAGGCGTTATGTCGCGTAAAAAACAGATAATTCCATTTTTACAGAAACAGTTTTAGATAGTGTAAGTAGGAATATTATTTCTTAAAATACTATGAAAAAAAATAAAAAAAAAATAAAAAATATTTCTATACTTGGTACAACTAGTGATGCTGGTAAATCTACTCTTACTTTTATAGTGGGTAGAATACTACAAGATTTAGGTTACTCAGTGGTACCTTTTAAGGCTCAGAATGTATCTAATAATGCTCAGGTGGCTTCTGATGGGTCTGAAATTTCTGTAGCTCAGTATTTTCAAGCAGAAGTTTTAGGGGTTGAGACCTCTTACTTTAATAACCCTATACTCTTAAAATCGGGTAGGGGGTCTACAGCTTCGCTTATAGTCAATGGTAAAGCTGTTGCTTCTAAAGATGTGTTGGAGTACTATAGAGATTTAGATAGTTTAAAACCAGCTGTTAAATTGGCATTTGAGTACTTAGATGCTAATTATGATTGTGTAGTAGCAGAGGGGGCAGGTTCTCCTGTTGAGTTAAATCTTATGGATAAGGATCTGTCAAACATATATGTAGCTACAGAGTTCAATACCAAAATTATTTTAGTAGCAGACATAGAAAAGGGAGGAGTATTTGCTTCCATTTATGGAGTTTACAACCTTTTACCAAAAGAGTTAAGAGACAATGTAGTAGGTGTAATAGTTAATAAATTTAGAGGTGACTTAAGACTCTTTGATAAGGGTATAGAGATTATAGAAAAAGAGTTTGGCATAGCAGTACTTGGAGTACTTCCCTATGAAGCACTTAACTTAGGGTTTGAAGATTCACAAAGTTTAAAAAATTTCTCTCAAGATTGTTCAGAGTCTACTAGAAAAGTAGCTGTTATAAACTACCCAACAATGTCAAACTATAATGACTTTGAGCCACTACTAGCAGACCCAAATACATGTGTAGAGTTTGTAAGTTCAAACATAAAGTTAGACAATTTTGAGTGCATCATTTTACCTGGTTCTAAGTTGGTTTTAGAAGATTTAAAGTGGCTAAAGAGAACAGGACTTTTTAGGCAGATACAAAAGCACTATGATGAAAAACAGATACACATCATAGGTATTTGTGGTGGCTACCAGATGATGTTTAAACAAATCATAGATGAAGACGGTGTAGAGACAGATGAGCCAACCATAGCAGATGGCTTAGGTTTCATAGATGATAATATCATATTTCAAAAAGAGAAAATACTCAAAAGAGATGGCTATAGGTATCAAATACATAACGGCATATCTAAAAAGTATCCTGTAGAGTATAAGAGTAAAAATATATATGGAACATTTGAGCATGGTCTTTTTGGAGATGATTGGTTTGAAGAGTATAAAAAAGAGAAAATAGACACATTTGTAGAGCTAATGAAAAGCCATTTAGATGTTGATAGGTTAGTTAAAAGTGTTAGTTAAAAATCTATATTTGGGCTTTAAGTTTGCATTTTCTTACTTTAGTATACTCCCTGTTAAACTATCAAATAGTGATGATTTAAGTACTAAAAGTATTTTAGCCTCTATGCTTCTATTTTTTCCACTAGTTGGTGTTGTTTTAGGCTCTTTAGCTGTTGGACTTTTTTTTACAATTGAGAGTCTCTCTTGGTATGGGGCTGTTGTATCTGCTATTTTTTATATGGTGCTGTATGGTTTTTTACATACAGAAGCTGTTTTAGATGTAGTAGATGCCATTTACGCTTCACACTCTGGAAAAGATAGCTATGAAGTCATAAAAGATTCAACCATAGGGGCTATGGGTATGTTATGGGCTTTTGGGTATGTTTTAGTGAAAGTATCAGGTATAGTTTTTCTTTTTATGCACTCTGCATTTTTAGAGTTTATATCTATAGTAGTTATTAGCCGTTTAACCCTCTTAGCTCTTTTTTACACACAAACTTTTAGGTCATCTTTTGCTACACAGTTAAAAGAGTCATTTAATTTTAAATACTTAGTAGCCTCTTTTACACTATTTACTCTACTTGGTTTGAGCTTCATAGGGTTAAAGTTTTTGCTACTAATAACTATGGGGCTTCTTATAGCATTTAGTTTAGTAAAATTTTTAAATGTAAAACTAGGTTTTATAAATGGTGATGTACTAGGAACAATCCTAGAGAGTGTAGAAATACTACTTATGATTTTAGTGGCACTATTATGGCTATAATTTTTTTAAGACACGCAGCACTTGCCAAGTGTGAACAAAAGAAGTACCATGGGTGGAGTAATATTTGCATTGATGAAGAGCTGTTTGATAGTTCTAAAGTAGAAAAACTAAAGAGTATGAAATTTGATTTAATTATATCTTCAGATCTACTAAGATGTAGACAAACCTTAGATAAAATGGGCTTAAGTTATAAAGTAGATGATAGATTAAGAGAGATTTGCTTTAAAAAAGAGATAGAGGGAAAATCTTTTGAAGAGGTGGAGGCTTTAGAGAGTTACTCTAGTGAGTATCTAGTTTGTGAGTCTAGTTGGCATAACTATATATGTAGTGAGAGTAAAGATGAATTTAAAGCTAGGTTAGAGGAGTTTTTAAGCGAACTTCCAAAAATTAATATACTTATATGCTCACACAAAGGAGCAATATTGGAGATGTTAAATATATTAGGATATAAAATTAAAAATATAGACTATTTAGAATATATAGGAGTCGATAGTGAGTTATAGTAAATGGTTTAAGAGTCACGGTGAAAAACATAAAAAGATAATGGATAAATTAAAAGATTATAGTGATGATGAAATCATAGAATACTTTAGATTTGAAAATATGGTAAAGAGTGAGCCAGATTTTTGTCCACTGTATTTAGAAAATAAAAAATGTCACGATATAGAGGTGTTAAATTGCTACTTGTGTGCATGTCCAAACTTTAGATTTAATGATGAAGGTTTTAAAAAGATTAACAGAAAAACACTTTTTAGTATTTGTTCTATAGATTCAAAAGATGGAGCAATATTTGAGACTGATGATGCAATACATCAAAGCTGCTCGGCAT